>OLGD01000402.1_pt1 | contig 89336 bp, 68 predicted proteins | sample 1605311 | NCBI WGS metagenome assembly OLGD01 (sample SAMEA3888917, study PRJEB22519) | human gut metagenome | biome: human gut; feature: human-associated habitat; material: faeces | place: Denmark | collected 2010
CCCAGGACCCAGTGATTAAGAGTCACTTGCTCTACCAACTGAGCTATGAGCGCACGTTGATCCGGCTTAGCGGATGAAATTAAATATACCATCGCTCCATCGCTTTTTCAAGCGATTTTTCGGGAAAATCCGGGGAAAATGTATCCGTTCATTTTCTCATCTTCCGCCGCACCGACATTATTGCAGCAGTTTGGCGATGACCGGCAGGAGTGCTGCGCTCATCCGGGCAAACCCGAGGTCGGTGATGTGGCAGCCGTCGATCGAGCATTCGGCGTAGTCTGCGCCGAGCAGTTTTGCGCCGGAATGAAAATAGGTATTCAAGTCTCCTTCCGCCCGGATTCGATCAACGATTTCCCGGTGGAGCTGTTCGAGCCGGCGGACCGGCGGATTGTCGTTCCCCTCAAGCTGAAGGAGGAGATCCTCCGGGTAGGGGATTTTCGATACCGTGAGAATCGGTACCGCCGGATGGCTCTTTCGCAGCAGGTGGATGAATTCATACAGCGTGTCCCGGATGCCGGTTTCTCCCGCGTTGGGATCGTAATCGAGCAGGAACAGGGCGGGATTCGGAATTGTCGCGAGAACCCGTGCCATGACCGCCTCGCCCCGCGCATTTCCGGCGAACCCGAAGTTGAGCACCGGGCGGTTCAGTTTACGGCTCAGCTGATTGGTGTAACACATTCCCGGCCGTGTGGCGCATGCCCCCTGCAGAATCGAAGTCCCGTAGGTGACCAGCGGCCGGGCGTCGCACCACGGAGTCGGCGGCTCAATTCGGGCATCCCGGTCCAGTCCGATTTCGAGCTGTTCAACCTGGGCGTAGAGCGGAAAGAAGATCGTGAACTCGCGCATGAGCCGGCTGTGCTGCTTGAACACCGGCGAGGTGTATTCGAGATCATCCATGCCGAATGTGGTCACCCCGCAGAAGAGCTGCCGCCCGGGTTCGCCGACGTAGCAGTCAAACCCCAGCAGGCCGGTGAGGGCGGCCCGCACGATCCGGTGGGGACGGGCGAGCCGGGCACGGATCACCACCTGACTGGTGTCCGAACGGAAGGCGAGTTGTCCTCCCGCCGCGTGCCAGGCGAGGCCGTCGACCCCGTCCGGGAGCGGAAGCTTTACGGAACGGAGCGGCAGCCGCCGGAATTCTCCTCCCGGTTTCCGCCAGTGAAAACCGTGGAGGCGGAACGGCGGTGTGTCAGGCGAGTGAAAAACGATCGTGTCGGTTCCCATGATGCAGTTTCCCTTGAATGTAACTGTTTTCGATGGCGAAATGTTTAACGGAACAATATAGCCGACAATGTGGAGGAATCAAGCGGAATCCGTCAAAAGCGGAGTTGTTCCCAGGCGCTTTCCAGCTGCCGCAGCGGGGCGCGGCGCTTGAGCGGAACTTCCGGCGCGAAGGTTGCCAGACGACATTCCTCAAAGAGCAGCCAGAACTCGTACAGCTCCGGCGAATCCGTGATCTCCGGAACTTCGGTGGCGGCGAGGCGAAATCGTTCCGCATACTCCGCGATGGTTTCGAGTTTTGCTTCGTCGCGGGCGGGGGCGGCGGCGGCCCGTTCGCCGCGCAGTTTGAGTCCACGCAGGTAGCGGGTATAGTCGGTCAGCACCGCCGGACGTTTCAAAAAGTGCTCCCGGAACAGCCAGTCGAGGTGCCCAGCGTAATCTTCGGCGCTCTCATCGGAACGGGCCGCGATTTTGCGGTGAAGTTCCCGGCAGAGTTCGTAGACCGGCAGCAGGCTTTCCAGCAGTTTCACTGCGCGGTCGACCGTTTCGCCGAGTTCGCCTCTGGCGTGTTCGGCGGCGATGCCGAAGCTGGTTTCGTCGCGCAGTTCCCAGGGATCCGTGTCGAAGGCCTCGAGCACCGCGCTGTCAAGCAGATCGTCGGCGTAGTCGCGGTATCTCATGAACCAGGTAAGTTCCGCCTGGCGCGAGAAGCGGATGGAGCGGCGGAGAAACTTCAGCTGTGCGCCGTTCTCCAGCCGGAAGAGCCGCAGAATCCCACGCCGATGGTGAAGCCGCGCCTCAGTCTCCTTCAGATAGAGCGCGCTGCCCACGCTTTCGCCTTCGTCGCAGAGGGCGGGGTAGGCCTTTTTCCCGTTGCCGTTCGGCAGCTCCACCTCGAAGGGGAGCGGTTTGAGTCCGGGGAAGGCGGTGCAGCCGGTGCTGGCGAACGGCGCGGCACCCGCCACCGCCCGGCTCAGGCGCGAACCGCTCCGCAGTACCGCGGGCACCTCCCGATGAATGTGAACCACCCGCCCGTCACGGTTGAGTTCCGCCAGTTTCATCAACAGATGTTCCGGCAGCCGGAGGTTGTCGAAATCAGCCGGAGCGACCGGTATGTCGAACCGTTCCCGCAACGACTCCGCCAGCAGCACCGCAAGCGGTTGTTCGGCGAAGAGTCTGCCCGCCTTGAGTTCGCCGGTGAACCAGGCGACTGCGTCGTTGAGCGGCGCGAGTGCCTGCCGGACCGGTTTGGGCAGGGCGCGAAGCATCAGTTCGATCTTGTCGGGCAGGTAACCAGGCACCAGATAGTCGAGTGCGTAACCGGGCAGGCAGTTGAGCATGTCGGAGGGGACGAGCAAAGTGACGCCGTCCTCCTCCTCTCCCGGCGCGAACCGGTAGTGGAGGCGGAATTTCTGCCCGGAAAAGGTGAGCGTATCCGGGTAATCGGATGGGTCGAGCGGTCGGAACTGCTCCTGCATCACCTCGTCCCGGGCGATGGAGTAGTCCTGCGGATCGGTTTTGATCAGCTCCTTGAGCGCTTTGACCGAGTGGATTCCGGGAGGAAGCAAGAGTTTGTAGTGCTCGACCACCGCTTCGCGGTCGAGGATGCCGCCGGGGCGGCGCGCCTTCTCTTCCAGATGGAGCAGATCATCGATCACGGCCCGGCTGCGGACGGTCCAGCTGCCGGGAATCACCGGCTCTCCGTTCGCCAGCGCGTCGCGGATGAAGATCTCCCGCGCTTCAACTGGATGGCTCGCCGCATAGTGGATCCGCCGCCCGGCGTGGATCAGCAGACCGCCGAAGGTCAGCCGTTCGCGGGCGTAGACGAAACCGGACTGCGTGTCGTAATAGGGCTGATCGCAGATTTTGGAACAGAGGTGCGGCGCCGCCGCTTCCAGGTAGGCCGGCTTGATCACCGCGTTCTGCCGGGCGAAGAGGCGGCTGGTCTCCACCAGAGCAAAGCACATGATCCAGTCGGGCACCGGCTTTTTGCGGAAGAGTCCGGAGCCGGGAAAGAGCTGGAATTTTCTTCCGCCGGTGCCGAGATAGCGCTGCTCTTCCGGCAGGTATTTGGCGATATGGCGCGGAATCCCCGCCAGCAGCGACTGATGGATGAGGTCATAAGGGGGATTCTCCGGCAGTTCCGCCGGAACGCCGCAGCGCCATCCCTGATCGGCGGCGGCTTCGGCGAGATCGGCGGCGAGGTTTTTCCACTCCCGCATCCGGACGAAGTTCAGAAAGTTCTCCCGGCAGAAGCGTCGGAGTTTGCTGCTTCCGGCTCCGTCGCTGCACATCGCGTTCCACAAATTGAGGATCGAAAAGAAGTCGGACTCCGGGTGGCGGAACCGGCGGTGTGCCTCATCCGCGGCCTGCTGTTTCTCCAGCGGCCGCTCCATCGGGTCCTGAATCGAAAGGTAGGAGGCGATGACGATCACTTCGGCAAGTACCCGGCGGCGGGCGGCTTCCGCAAGCATTTTTCCGATGTGCGGGTCGATCGGAAGTGCGGCGAGTTTTGCTCCTTCGCGAGTGAGCCGTCCGTCGAGATCGATCGCGCGGAGATCCTCCAGGGTGCGCATCCCCTCACGGACCGCCGCGGCGGGAGGTGGATTGATGAAGGGAAAGCGGGTGATTCTCGGCAGGCCGAGCGCCGCCATCCGCAGGATCACTCCGGCCAGTCCGGTCCGCTTGATTTCCGGGTCGGTGTATGGAGTAGAGCGGGCGAGATCGTCCTCGCTGTAGAGGTGGACGCAGACGCCGTCGGCGACCCGTCCGCAGCGGCCGCGCCGCTGACGTGCGCTCGCCTGACTGATGGTCTCGACCTGAAGTTCTTCGATCTGGGTGCGCGGATTGAACCGCTTGATCCGCGCCAGCCCCGAGTCGATCACGAAGCGGATGCGTGGAATCGTCACGCTGGTTTCCGCCACGTTGGTCGACAGGATGATTCGTCGCTGACGCCCGGGGTGGAACACCCGCTGCTGTTCGGCGGCAGAGAGCCGGCCGAACAGCGGCAGCACTTCGGTGTGCGGCAGCTTGCGTCCGTTGAGCAGATCGGTCGCGTCGCGGATCTCCCGCTCTCCAGGCAGAAAGACCAGAATGTCGCCGCGTGGATCGAGTTCGGAGACGAACTCCACACCACGTGCCACCGAATCGGAAAGTTCTTCGTCGGCCTCCGGCGGCAGGTAGCAGTCCTCAACCGGATAGGTCCGCCCCTCGATCGAAACCACCGGCGCATTACCGAAAAAGCGGGAGAACTCCTCCGTGTCGAGCGTCGCCGACGAGATCGCCACCTTGAGATCGGGCCGGAGCGGCAGCAGATTCTTGATGTATCCGAGCAGAAAGTCGATGTTGAGGCTCCGTTCGTGAGCCTCGTCGATGATGAGCGCGCTGTACTGGCGCAGTTTGCGGTCCTCGTGCGTCTCGGCCAGCAGGATGCCGTCGGTCATGAATTTCAGAACGGTGCCGCGGCTGGTCCGATCGTCGAACCGTACCTGATAGCCGACGGCGGTTCCCGGTTCGCATCCCATCTCCTGCGCGGCGCGGCGTGCCATGGCCGAGGCGGCGATCCGCCGCGGCTGGGTGCAGCCGATCCGGCCGAAGCGCCCCCAACCGAGTTCAAGGGCGACCTTGGGCAGCTGGGTGGTCTTGCCGCTGCCGGTGTCGCCGCCGACGATGATGAGCGGATGTTCCTGCCAGAGACGTCTGATTTCGTCGAGGTGCCGGGTGATCGGCAGCTCCTCCGGATAGGCGATGCGGAGCCGTTCGCAGCTTGCCGCGTACTCTGGATTCTCCGGGCGGATCATGCGCACATTCTCTTCTCCGCCGTCACCGGCGATTCCGGCGCGGCAGCAGCCATTCGGCGGCGATCAGCGCTCCGAGCAGGACGAAACAGCCGGGCACCAGGAAGAAACTGGCACGCAATCCGAAGTGATCCCCCGCCACCCCCATCAGCCAGGCGAAGAGGCCGCAGCCGGGTACTCCGGCACAGGAGAGCAGGATGTAGATCATCGTCGAATCTCCCGGAATCCGGTCCACACAGTAGCTCTGGATGCTCGGCCAGAACGGCCCGGTGGCGATGCCGATGAAGAAGAGCAGCACGAAGAGGATCCAGATCGAATGGAGCAGCGGCGGGAAGAGCGAGAGAAGCGTCCCGGCCGCCGCCATCCAGAGGATCAAATCCCGGAGGCGCCGCTGGCCGACGAGAAATCCGGAGACCATGCGTCCGACAATCATGCCGCCGGCGAATACCGCGGTACCCAGTCCTCCCAGCCACGGCGAACCCGCATAGTCGATCCGGATGAAGCTCGAGACCCAGAAGGTGAGACAGAACTCCCCGCCGCCGGCGAGGATCATCGCCGTGAAAAAGAGCCAGAAGCGGGACTGTTTCATCAGCGCGGTCGCGTGGCCCCAGACCGTAGTCCAATGAAGTTTTTCCGGCTTGTCGGGGTGGCGTGCTCCGCGGCTGGGCAGCAGAAAGAGCAGGGCGGGTACCAGGGCGAGAACTCCCGCCAGCAGCAGGATGAACCGCCATGAAACGCCCCAGGAGAGCAGCGCACCCGCCGCAAGCACCGTCACCACTACGCCGATCGACCAGAAGGAGTGGGCGAAGTTGATGTAGCGCCCCGGCTCCTCGTGTTCGTGGAGATCCTGCACGACTGGAGTGGCGAGTCCCTCGATCACCCCTTCGCCCAGACCGGCGATCGCGACGGCGAGAAAGAGCAGCCCGTAGGCGGGGGCGGCAGAGGCGAGCATGATTCCGGCGGCCATGATGAGGAGCGACACCCCCAGCGTCGGCACCTTGCCCCAGCGTCCGGCCGCGAACCCGCAGAAAAGCATGGCGAAGACCATCGGGATGCTGCGCCCGAGCTGGAGCGCGCCGCCCGCCCCCATTCCCCCGTCGGTCAGCGGGAAGTTGAGCGAACGCGCCAGCTCGATCAGCACGACCGGCACCACTACCGAGCAGCAGGCGTACCCGGTGAAACAGCTGAAGGCGGCATAGTCATACCGCCCGAATTTCATCTTTCGGCTTTGAGACATGATGGCAACCTCGAAAACGGTCAGAATTGGTCAGAGTGTTCCTTTGGTGGAGAGCACTCCGTTGACCCGGGGGTCGAACCCGACCGCCTGGTCGAGCGCTTTGGCGAACCCCTTGAAGATCGCTTCGAAGACATGGTGCACCTCTTCACCGGCGAGCATCCGGACGTGCAGGTTCATCCCCGCCTTCACCGAGAGCGCCTGAAAGAATTCGTGGAAGAGCCGCACGTCGAGATCCTTGATCATCGGCGCCGGACTTTTGACGTCGAACACCAGCAGCGGACGGCCGGAGAGATCCAGCGCGATGAGCGCCAGCGCCTCGTCCATCGGCAGGAGAAAACTCCCGTACCGGCGGATTCCCGCCTTGTCGCCGAGCGCTTTCCCGAGCGCTTCTCCGAGCGTGAGGCCGAGATCCTCCATCGTGTGATGATAATCGACTTCGAGGTCGCCCGTCGCTTTGACCTCAAGGTCGAAGAAGCCGTGTTTGGCGAAGAGTGTGAGCATATGATCCATAAAGGGAATGCCGGTGCCGACGGCGGCGGCACCGGTGCCGTCCAGCGTGAGCTTGACCGAAATATCGGTTTCGCGGGTAGTTCGGCGGATTTCCGCGAAGCGTTTCGTACTCATAAAAAAACTCCGGGGTTGTGGTTGTGTATTCTGTATACTGTAGTGCCGCCGGAACGATTTTGCAATCAGCGGCCCGGATTTTTTCCGGATTCCTCCGCCTCTTTGCCCGGTTCCTCGTCGGCGGGGCGGTAGGGGTAGGGCAGGTAGTCGAGCGTCTCGTCGCCGGTAGTGCCGCTGAGCGCCTGAGCGATGGTCAGCACGTAGCGAAAACTGTCGCTGTTCACAGCGCAGGAGAAGAGGGTCATCGATGCGTATCGCAACAGCATTCTCGGATCCCAGAATTCACACAGCCCGATTCCCGGTGCGGGGCAGAGCTGCCAGTCGTGCGCCGGAACCAGCAGCCCCCCCTCGCCGTCGTAGAGGGCGAAATCCCCCATGACCCGGACCATTCGGAATGGCGCGGCTGCCGCCTCGGCGGCGATTGCCGCGAGCAGAGCCGCGGAACCGGTATGATTTTCCAGAATCGGTCCGAGACAGTAGTTTTCCGGACGCAGCGTAGTCTCCGGCTGGGCGGCGAAACCCGATTTCCGCATGAAATAGGCGAGTTCCTCAAGCGTGTGAAGCGGACAGCGGGCGGCGTCGAGCCGGAAATCGTTCCACAACGATTCGAGTTCGGGGCGGGAGTCGTTGTCGTACCATTGCAGGTGGACATCGATCAACCCGTCGATGAGGTTGACCCGGGGAGCCCGGAGTTTGCGGATGAACTCACGCCTCCGCCGCCGGAGCGTAATCGCCGCCTGAAGCTGATGACCGCGGCGGCGGAAAAGCGGATTCGGCGACTCCTGCAATTCGGCCAGGGCGTCGCCGAGTTCATCTTCGCGCTGGAGCAGTTCCGCCATCGCATCCACGGCGATGGACTCATCCTCGTCGTCGAGCAGCGAAAGCAGATAACCGATCTCAGGACTCCGCGCCATTGGATGCGTTTCCCTTCCGGACCGGGAACTTGCCCATCAGGGCGTCGTTGGCGATGGTACGCACCTCGTCGGAGAAGTCGGAGCGGACGATCCACCGCAGGAAGCCCGGATCGTTTTCCGCCAGGTCGCGCAGCGTCCGCCCGGCATTTTTGCCGAAGTTGACCACCACTTCGTTGTCCACCCACTTGAAGCGGCGGGTGCGGTCCACGGTATCCGGTCCGGTGAGGTCGCTGAATTCGGCGAGACCTGCCATGTCGCGCGGCAGTTCGGGGTGGCGCTCGAGCTGGCCGAGCAGCACTTCGAAGGTGGCGGCGGTATCGGCGGCGGCGCCGTGCGCACCTTCCAGTTCTTTTCCGCAGAAGAACTTATAAGCAGCTGTTAGCGTGCGCGGATAGAGTTTGCAGAAGATGTTGTACGCATCGATCACCCGGCGTCCCTCCACCTTGAAGTCGAATCCGGCCCGTTTGAATTCCGCTTCAAGCATGGGAATGTCGAAGCCGGTGATGTTGTATCCGGCCAGATCGCAGTCTTCCAGGTAGCGGTAGAGTTTGTCGGCGATGACCAGAAAAGTGGGGCAGTCGGCGACATCGGCATTGGTGATGCCGTGAATCGCGGTGGCACCGGCCGGAATCGGCATCTCCGGATTGAGGCGGCGAACCGTGTTCTGGGTGCGTCCGTCCGGAAACACCTTGAGGACCGCCAGTTCGACAATCCGGTCGCGCTGCGGCACCACGCCGGTGCTTTCAATATCGAAAACGACCAGCGGCCGTTCCAGTTTCAGATCCTGCATCATGGATTCCTCTCCTTGCAGTCATGGGTTGCATTTGTTGGAATATACCACCGTTTCGATCGCATTGCAACGCGGACCGGCGAAAAAACGCCTCCTCTCCGGAGGGGGAGAAGAGGCGGAACCGTTTCCCGGTTGTTCCGAAAACGCGCGTGCACCGGAAGAAGGCTTCAGAGCAGACCAGCGGCTTCGTCGAGGCCGAAGCGGATGTTCATGCACTGAACCGCCTGGCCCGAGGCGCCCTTGGTCAGGTTGTCGATGCAACTGGTGACGATCACCTTGTTGGTGTGGGCGTCGAGATTGTAGCCGATCTCGCAGGTGTTGGTCATGAAGACATACTTGGTGTCGGCGCACCGTTTGGGGGGGAGCACCCGCACGAACTGCTCGTTTCCGTATGCCTTTTCATATACTTCGCCGATCTTCTCGAGCGTGCAGCCGGGGGCGGCGTTCATGATGATCGTCGAGTTGATGCCGCGGTTCATCGGCGCGAGATGGGGGATGAAGTTGATCGCCATCTCGGCGACTCCCGCCGCGAACGCCATCTCCTGTTCGATTTCCGGCAGGTGGCGATGCCCGACGACCCCGTAGGCCTTGAGGCTTTCGTTGCACTCGGGGAAGATGTAGGGCAGATCGACCTTGCGCCCGGCTCCGGTCACCCCGGAGCAGCTCGATACGACGATCCCCTCGGTGGAGACCAGTCCCGCCGCCAGCAGCGGCGCGGTCGGCAGGATCGAACTGGTCGGATAGCATCCGGCGCAGGCGACCAGATCGGCGGTGCGGAGCTGTTCGCGGTAGCGTTCCGGCAGGCCGTAGACCGCCTTGGCCAGCAGTTCCGGGGCCGGATGATCGACCTTGTAATACTCCTTGTATTTCGCGGCGCTCTTGAGCCGGAAGTCGGCTGAGATGTCGAACACCTTCACCCCGGCGTTGAGCAATGGAATCGCGTATTCGGTCGCCAGTCCGTGGGGAAGGGCGAGGATTGCCGCGTCACATTTCTTCGCCAGTTCGGCGGCATCGGGCGCGACGAAGTGGAGCGGCGCCCCGGTGAAGCGCGGGAAAACCGCGGAGACCGGTTCACCGGCGTTTTTACGAGAAGTGATCGCGACGATTTCGACGCCCGGGTGGCGCAGCAGAATGCGCAGAAGTTCCTCTCCGGCGTATCCGGAGGCGCCGAGAACGGCGACTTTGATCTTTTTCATTTCCAGCAGTCCTTCCTTGTGGAGGTGGTTGTTTTTCGGTAGTTTCCGCCGGAACAGATCCGGCGGGGTTGTTTCTCAGGGATGCAGTTTCGCATAGGCGGCGTCGAAGCGGCGGAAGCTCTCCTCGAGCGGTTCCGGCGCCAGGAGTCCGGCGTTGAGGTATTCGCTCAAAAGCTGGCCGGGATCGGCCGGTTTTGCTTCAGCGGCGGCGCTGGATTTTGCGAAATTCCCGGCGATGGCCGCTTCGAGTTCTGCAGCGAGCGAAAGCGGCGCGGCCGCTTCTCCGGCGGGAGTGATTCCGGCGAGCTTCTCCAGCGCGGCGTTGATGCGGTCGTGTTCCTCCTGTGCGGCCGCTTCGAGGCGGGAGAGCTTCTTCAGCGCCTTTGCATCTCCCCCAGCGGCCGCCCGGATCAGTTCCGCCGCGGTGTGGAGGCGATGGAAGCGGTCGAGGTGATCGATTTCGAGCTTCTCCGGATCGACGGTTTCGCCGGATTTGAGGGCCTGCCACACTTCGGCCAGCGGGCGGGCGACGCTCTTGACCAGCGAAAGTCTGTCGGATAGCTGACGGCTGCGTGCGCTGCCGAGAGCGGCCTCGAATTTTGCCAGCGCCTTCTTTTCCGCGTCGAAGGTGTTGCGGCATGCCAGTTCGCGCAGTTCGGTGCGGATCTCCCGGACGCGCTTGTCCGCGGCGGCGGGGTCCGTTGGTCCGGCGGAAAGCGTCTCGATTTCAGCGATGAGTTCGCGGGCGCGCTTCTCCCGTTCGGCAAACGCCTCGCGCCGTCCCGAGAAGAACTGGTCAAGCGCCGCATTGAACTGCGCGAGCAGCTCATGCTCGGCCCGTCCAGCCGGTCCGGCGGCATGGTAGTCGCTGCGGAGCTGCCGGGCGCGGCGTGCCGCCACATCGCCGGGTTGATCCCGGAGGGCCTGTGCTTCGGCAATCAGGGCGCGTTTGGCTTCTGCCGCGGCATCGAATTTCCTGTTGCGTTCGTCGAAATAGGCGCTGCGTGCAGAGAAGAACTTGTCCGCCGGAGCGCGGAATGCGGCATAGAGATTTTTTTCTGCGTTTCCGGCGCCGGGAAGCTGTTTCCATTCAGCCTGAAGCGCTTTGAAGGCTTCTGCGGTGGCGTTCCATTCGGTGGAGTCCGCCAGAGCGGCTGCCCGTTCGACCAGCGCCTGCTTGGCGGCGGCCGCCTGCCGCTGCTCCTGCCGCAGATGGGCGTAATATTCATCCACGCGGTGCTGGAGTTTTCTGGTGGTTTCCAGATAGCGGGCATTGATCTCTTCGCTTTTCGACTTGGGAACGCCGCCGAGCCCCTTCCATTTGTCGCGCAGCTCGTGCAGTGTGCGTGCGGCCTTCGGCAGTTCCGCATCGGGCAGGGCAAGGAGCCGGTCTAGCTCGGCACAGAGGTCGAGTTTGAGCGTGTAGCTCTCCCAGCGGGCGAGATCGAGCGTCTCATAGTGCTGGGCAAGTTTCGTCCCCGCGGCACGGTGGGCGGCGTTGTACTTGTCGGCGGCTGCCTTCGGAACGCTGCCGAGCGCGGCGTATTCCGCTTCGATGGCGGTCTTGCGCTCCTGAAGGCGCGCCATATCCTCGCCGGCGGTGAGTTCGGCGAGTTCGGCGGCGAGTTTTTCCGCCTGTTCTCCGCGGATGCGGTCCGCTTCGGCTTCCGCGAGAATGCGGGCTTTCAGCGGTTCAAACCGAGCGGCGAAATCGGCGGCGCCCGCCGCTTCCGGATCGACCGATTTGAGGCACTCGTTCCATCTCTTTTCCAGTTTTTCCACTTCGCCGGGGGTGACCAGTTCGGCGCCGGCGATGAGGGAGTCGAGTTCCGCGGAAAGGCGGGCGCACTCCTCGAGTTTCGCGGCCCGCTGTGCGAGGCGTTCGGCATTTTCGGCGGCGGCGCGTTCCGCCTCCTTCGTCGCGGCGGCAAATCGTTTCTCAAGGATTTCGGCATATTCGGGCGGGAGTGGCGGCAGCGCTTTGAATTCCGCCGTGATCCGGGCGATTTCCGCCGGGTAATCCTCGACGGTTCTTGCCGGAAGTTGCTCAAGTTCTTCGCAGACGGCTTCGTGCCGGTGGAGCTGTTCCCGGAGGGTGTCGGAGATGCCGCCGACGGCGGACCGACCGGTCTGGAGAGTTTCGTTCTGTTCGCTCATGAATTCCTCATTCCCGAATTTTGCACAGCGCGGTTCCCGAATCCCGGAATCGCGCCGGAGGCTTGTAAACGCTTCCGGTTCATGACAGAGAAACCGGAACGTGTTAAGTATAGCTCATTTTCCGTTTTTTTCCACTGCCGGTTCCGGTCCCCGCGTGATTTTTCGGGAAAAAATCCTTCTGTCGACCGTTGAAGGCGTCTGTTTGCGGAAGTTGCCGGGAGAAACTCCCTTACGCCGGCGGAAGAAACGGATGAAGTAGTTCGGATCGGTGAATCCGGCGGCCAGGGCGATCTCGCCGATGCTGAGCGATTCGGAGGTCAGCAGTTTTTCCGCATATTCCAGCCGTCGCTGGTGGAGGTAGTCCCGGACCGACATTCCGAGTTCCCGACGGAAGAGTTTGGTCAGGTGGTTGGGGGTGACGCGCTGCTCCCTGGCGATGGCGGCGATCGAAAGGCCGGATTCGGTGAACCGGCTGTCCAGCAGACTTTTGGTCCGGAAAAAGAGGGTGTTCCCCGCGCGTTCCGGTGCGGGGGAGGGCTGTTCGCCCGCCAGCACGAGCGCGAGAAGGCGGAAGAGCAGGCTCCGGCGCAGCAGCGCCTCCTCCAGCGTTGCGCCGGGCTGCATGAAGTAACCGCGGAGCAGTTCGAGCAGAGGTTCGCTTTTTTCCGGGGGGATGTTCCGCCGCAGCGGAAATTTCAGGCCGGTTTCCGGCGGAGGGGGGGCCGCGGCGAGGGCCGGATCGAACCGGTCGCCCTCCTCCTCGTAGACGAAGATCGGCTCACGTGCGGTGTGGGCGCGGCACTCCCCCATCCAGTCAAAATGGACGCACCACCGCTCCGCCGCGCTGTCCGCCACCGTGCAGTGCATCACGCCGGGCGGAATGATGATCGCGCTGCCCGGGGTACAGAATGTGCTCCCGGCCGCGGTAATCACCCGGCAGTTGCCCGAGGCGAACCAGACCAGTTCGTAGTCGTAGATCCGGCGGTTGCGTTCGACCGTGCCGGCGGGCCACAGGCCGTGCCATACCGGTCCTGGAGTGAGGTTGAGCCGGGAAAATATACTTTCAGGAGTGATCCGTGCTGTCAATGATTGATTCCTCCTATATCCATATTCCGCCATTCGGGTTATATTACAGCAATAATATAGCAGAAATCGCCGCTGGTGCAACTCGTGAGGAAAAAATGGACTGGATAAAAAAATGCTACTCCCGTATGCTGATCGACAACCACATCACCGACCTCAACCCGAAGTTCATGTCGAAGTTCGACCCGGAACAGTACGTGGCGATGGTGCGCCGCGCCGGCGTGAAGTCTGCGATGGTCTACTCCTGCGACCATAACGGCAACTGCTACTACCCGACCCGCATCGGACATATGCACGCGAATCTTCACGGGCGGGACATCTTCGGTGAAACCGTCAGGCTGCTCCGCGAAGCCGGAATCGTTCCGGTCGCCTACTACACGACGATCTTTCACAACGATTCGGCGAAAGACCACCCCGAATGGCGGGCGCGCGACATCGACGGCGTCGACCACCACGGGCGGTACCACTACTGCTGCCCGAACCAGCCGGGATTTCTCGCGTTCACGATGGAGCAGCTCGCCGAAGTCGCCGGTTATCCGGTCGCCGGCTTCTTCGTCGACATGACCTTCTGGCCGCTGGTCTGCCAGTGCCCCGCCTGTGTGGAGAAGTTCGGCGGACCGGCTCCGGAGACGATCGACTGGAACGATCCGGAGTGGGTGAGATTTCAGCGGTTTCGCGAGCGTACGATGGCGGAGTTCGGACAGCGGCTCACCGATCACCTCAAATCGCTCCGGCCGGAGTGCAGTGTGGTCCATCAGTTCTCGCCGGTACTGCACGGCTGGTATCTCGGGCAGAGTTCGGGGATTGCCGCCGCGTCCGACTACGGCTCCGGCGACTTCTACGGCGGGCGGGCACAGCACCGGCTCGGCGCGAAACTGCTCGACGCTTATACGACACATCCTCCCTTTGAATTCATGACTTCGCGCTGCGTCAATCTGAGCGACCACACCTCGACCCGTTCCGAGGCGGAGCTCTTTCTGCACGCCGCGACCACGCTGGCCAACGGGGGCGCCTGCTTCTTCATCGACGCGATCAATCCGGACGGCACGCTGGAGGAGCGCACCTATGACCGCCTCGGCAGCGTGATCCGCCGGCTCACCCCTTTCACCGGCGTTCTCGAAAGGCTCCAGCCCCGGCTGGAGGCACGGTGCGGACTTTACTTTTCGATGGAGTCCTGCGTGAATCCGGCGCTCGACGGCGTGCCGCTCCGGCTGCTCAACGAGGGCAGTTCCAACATGGGGATCCGCTGTAATCCGCTCGCCGACGAGGTCTCCGCCACGGCGGAACTGCTCACCCGGATGAAGATTCCCTACCGGATTCTGACCGACCGAACGGAAGATTGGAGCGGCCTCGATGCCGTCATCGTCAGCAATGCCCGCTACCTCTCTCCGGACGAGTGCGCCCGGATGCGGGAGTTCGTCCGCGACGGCGGAACGTTGATCGCCACCGGCATGAGCTCGCTTCAGAAGCGCGATGGAGAATCTTCCGGGAATTTCCAGCTGGCCGACCTTTTCGGCGTCGATTTCACCGGGGAGTTCACCGACACCGTGAGTTACCTCAAAACGCCGGAGGAGGGGTTGACCGCCTGCCTCAACAACCGCTGCCCTCTGGTGCGGGTTCGCGACGCCGAACTGCTCGGCACCGTGACCGTGCCGGACTATCCGGCGAACGATCCGGAGCGTTATGCGTCGATCCACTCCAATCCGCCTGGGATCGACACCGATTGCGCCGGATTGACGCTCCATCGTTTCGGGCGCGGACAGTGCGTCTATTTGTACAGCACGCTGCTGCGCCACCGGAACGCCTCTCAGCGGGAGTTCGGCGAACGGCTCTTCCGCCGTTTCGTTCCCGGGGCGCTCCGGAGCAATCTGCCGCCGTCGGCCGAGGTGACGCTGCTTCGGGCGGAGGACGGCACGCTGGTCGTCGCGGTGGTCAACGATCAGGAGGATCCGCCCAACATTCCGCTCTTCGATGTGGAGATCGAAATTCCCTGCGCGCCGGTGCAGTCGGTGCGCCGCGTCTCCGACGGGAAGCCGGTTCCGGTGATGATGCGCGACGGAAAACTGCTGTTGAATCTGGAGCGTCTCGACGACGTCGAGATGTTCGAAATCATCCAACGATAAAAGGAGAAGATGAACCATGCCGAACATTCAGAACGCCTTCGACGCCGGGGAGGGGATCCTCCGGCTCGCTCCGAACTGGGTCTCCCGCTCCTTCTGCATCCCCGGGCGGCGGATCAAGCTCCATCCGGACGACTACTATGCGCTCGGCAGCGCCCGCGGCGGCATCGACGAGCGCTGGTTCGCCTCGACCACCAAAGCGGAAAACGGTCCGCTCACCACCGAACACGAGGGCATGAGCATGGTGGTCGCCGCTGACGGCGAGTTTCTGCTCGCCGATGCGGTGCAGGAGCTCAAAGGACAGCTGATCGGCGACCGGCTGTGGAACGAGTATCACGGCTGGCCGATGTTCTCGAAGTTCTTCGACAATCTCGGGCCGCTGCCGCACCACGTCCACCACATGGACCGCCACGCGGCGCTGGTCGGACAGCGCGGCAAGCCGGAGGCCTACTACTTCCCGCCGCAGCTCAACAACCACGGCGGACACTTCCCCTTCACCTTCTTCGGCTTCGAGCCGGGCACCACCCGCGAAGAGGTGCGCCGCTGTCTGGAGAACTTCACCCGCGGCGACAACAAGATCACCAACATCTCCCGGGCGTACCGGCTCGAACCGGGCACGGGATGGGATGTTCCGCCGGGGGTGCTTCACGCGCCGGGCAGCTTCTGCACTTACGAGCCGCAGGTGGCCAGCGACGTCTATGCGATGTACCAGAGCCTGGTCGACGACTTGATCGTGCCGGAGGAGCTGCTCTGGAAGAACTGTCCGGCCGACCATATCGGCGACTTCGACTATCTGGTCGAGGTGATCGACTGGGAGCTCAACGTCGATCCGGAATTCCGCAGACACCGTTTCATGCGTCCGCGCCCGGTGCACCCGGAAGCGGAGATGCTCGATGCCGGATACCGTGAAGTGTGGGTATGCTACAAGTCGAAGGGATTCAGCGCCAAGGAGCTGACGGTTCTGCCGGGCCGTTCCGCCGTGATCCGCGACAGCGCCGCCTACGGCATGATCATGATGCAGGGGCACGGCACGATGGGAGTCTGGAACGTGGAGACCCCGGCGCTGATCCGCTACGGCGAAAAAACCTGCGACGAGTTCTTCGTCTCCGAGGAGGCGGCTCGTCGCGGCGTCCGGATCGTCAACGCCTCGAAGTGTGAACCACTGGTCATGCTGAAACACTTCGGACCGGAAAATCCCGATCTCGTGCTCGATTGAGTTTGCAATTCCGCCGCCGCTGAGCTACGTTAATCCGCGGCGGCGATGTTGCCCGCTGTTCAGGCAGGGAAGGAGTTTACCATGGCGGATTTTACCTCGTTTCTGGCGGATATGGATCAGGTTGCCTATGTGCGAAGTGCGGAGCTCACCGAAGGGGACGGCCGGGGATGCCGGATCATCGACGTCTTCAACGGCAGCGGACTTGCCTTCACCGTGGCTCCTGATCGGGGAATGAATATTGTCGAATGCTCCTATCGGGGAATTCCGGTCGCGTTCCGCACCCCGTCCGGACACGTCGCACCGGGGAAGTTCGGCCCGGAGGAGTGGCTGCGGAACTGGGAGGGCGGACTTCTGACCAGTTGCGGACTCCGCCACGCCGGTCCGCCGGAGGAGGGAGAGACGCTGCACGGCAGAATTTCCGGAGCATCCGCTTCCCAGGTGGGCAGTCGCGGCGCGTGGCGCGACGGGATGTATGAGCTCACCGTCTCCGGCGTACTCCGCGAGGCGTCGATGTTCGGGGAGAATCTGCGCCTCTCGCGGACCATCCGGACCGCCTACCGGGAGAATTCGATCACCGTCTCCGACGAGGTGACCAACTGCTCCGGCGCGCCGGATTTTCTGCTGATGCTCTATCACTGCAACTTCGGCTGGCCGCTGGTTTCTCCGTCGGTCCGGGTGGAGGCGGAGGAGCACGAAATCATTCCCCGCACGCCGGAGGCGGCGGCCGGGATGGAACGCTGGCGCGAGATGCCTGAACCGGTGGTGGGGGCGCCGGAACAGGTCTTCTTTCACTGCTTCCCCGGCGCGGTCTCGCTGGTGAACCGGGAGCTTGGAATCCGGGCGACGGTCGAACGGGGGGAAGGGTTGCCGTATCTGGTTCAGTGGAAGTCGTTCGATCCGAGCCGTTACGTGATCGGGCTGGAACCGGCGAACAATCGGCTTGAAGGGCGGAAAACCGCGCTGGAAAAAGGGCTCGCCCGGCGGATCGAACCGGGCGAAACCCTCCGTTTTCAGATGAAGATTTCGTTCAGCGACTGCTGAGCGCGAGGTCGCGGACGCTCCGGTTCTCGCGCACCGCGCGGGCGGCGGCGCGTCCGGCCGCTTCGCCGGTGGTGACGCAGTCGCCGGTGACGCGGTAGGCGGCGTGAGCGGCGAAACTGCCGGAGATACAGCGCCCCGCCGTCAGGAGATTCTCCACCTTGAGCGGCACCAGCGAGCGGAACGGAATGTCGAATCCGGGGTGGGTCCAGCAGGTCTGTTCCGGCTTCTCCGGTTCGTGGATGTCGACGCCGAAGGTGACGCGGCAGATGCCGTCGGGCTGTTTCCGGCCGGTTTTGACATCCTCGTCGGAGATGACGTACTCCCCGGTGATCCGCCGGGTTTCGCGCACGCCGATGACGGAGGGGAGGTCGAGCAGATAGACCTCCCCCAGCACCGGGCGGATGAGCTCGAGATATTTCATCGCCTTGCGAATTTGCCTTCGTCCTTCGAGAACGGCATTGGTCAACTCTTCTCCATCGCAGCCGAGGTGACGTTTGATGTGGGTCCACTGGAGGAGTGCTTCGCCGCGGCGGGGCAGCCGGATGATCGCTGGATAGTTGTAGGGAATCTCCCGCAGAAGCTCCTGTTCGTCGCACCGACTGACCAGCTCCTTGTACCAGCCGATGATGTCGTCGCGCGGATAGTCGTCGCGCACACCGCCGATCTTGAACATCATGGTCATCGGCTGAAAGACGCCGTCGCCGGAACGGCCGATTTCAAACGGCGCCCCGGCGCGGGCGGCGATGTCGCCGTCGCCGGTGCAGTCGATCACCACGTCGGCGAGGACCGCCTGCGCGCCGGATTTGTTTTCGGCGATCACGCCGCGGAGGGTGATCCCCTCCATGACCGGTTCGGTCGCCATCGTGCAGAACATGAGGTCGAGTTCATGTTCGATGGCATATTCGTCGAGCAGCATCGCCATGGCGACATGATCGAAGGAGTTGTTCCAGAGACCGCCCCAGGCGCCGCGTTCCTGAAGTTTCTGTTTGAGTTCGAGGTTGAGATCCTGCTTGTTCCAGTTGTCGAAGTAGGGGCTGAGCATGCCGAGCGTCCACATGCCGCCGAGCATGGCGCCCTGTTCGATCAGAGTGACGCGGGCTCCGGCACGGGCGGCGGCGATCGCCGCGCCGAATCCGGCGGGACCGCCGCCGACGACCAGCACATCGGTCTTGTTCCGGACCGGTACGGAATTGTTTTTTCGTGTGATGTTCATTAGGAAACTCCTGCTTGAGAACGACACAGCCTCCGGACGACTCTCCGGTTCGGAGGCTGCAGCCGTGTCGATTTGCAATATGTCACTGAGTTTCAGCGGTTGGGCAGCCAGTGACGGGTGAAGTTGATTTTGGTATCCTCATTGCCGATGCCGAGAAGCTGCACCTGAATGCCGCCGGAGGAACCGGTGCCGCCCCACGGATAGGCTTCGACGTGGCCGTCCACGAAGGAGTAGTTCAAGCGTCCGCCGTGGCGGGTATAGAGGTCGATGTGGCGCGGCGCGGTCTCCATTGTCGAGGAGACCTTGTTGTAGAAGGTCCCGGCGGCGTAGTATTCCGAGATCAGCACCTTGACGGAGGAATTCCGGACGCCGCCGGAACGGTATACCTTCTTTGGGGTGGGATTGTTGGTGCCGGCGAGAATTCCGGCTCCACCGCCCAGATAGGGATTGTAGCCGGTCAGCGAGGGAATGGCCGTGACGGTGCCGCCGGAGAAGGTGTAGGTGATCGTGCTGGCCGGACATTGCAGAGTCGGGAGCGTATAGGTGCCGTAAAAGTAATCGACCTTGCCGTTTTCCGGATGGCGCGGCGCGTTGATTCCGAGGTAAGCAAGTGTGTTGCCGGCGAAGAGATATTTCCAGTAGGGATCGTTGCTTTCGCCGTAGATGCCGTTGCTGACCGGTGGAAAGAAGTCTCCGTTGTCGCCGGTGTAGCCGATGGCGGCGGCCGCCACCTGTTTGAGACGGGCCTGGCAGCTGGCGTTCTTCGCCCGTGAGCGCGCCTTGTTCAGCGCCGGCAGCAGCATGCTGGCGAGAATCGCGATGATCGCGATGACGATGAGGAGTTCGATGAGGGTGAAAATTCGTTTTTTCATGGGGGTGTTTCCTCTTGTGGTTGAGGGAATTGACGGTTTGACCGAACAATGCGGCACGATGGGGAAATGGTTAGTTTTGCTCATGGATCAGCTCCTCCTTCCGGTGGGAATCCGGATTGGTTTGTTTTGATGGTTCGTTATTACTTTTTCCATTTGGTCCAGTCAGAGTGATTTCCGCGAAACAGGCCGGGTTGTGACTGTCGTAGAGCAGCGGAAACGGCGAGAAGTAACGGCGGTTGTCCACCAGAACCGCCATCAGATAGAGAATCTGCCCTGCTTCGGGCGCATTGCCCAGCTGGTAGTTCGGCAGGATCCGGAAGGGGATTGCCGCTTCAAAACGGAACCCGTCCGGCGTGCGGCGGACCGCAGAGCGGATTCCGGTTTCCCGGCACCATTCGGGGTAGTCCCGGTAGCCGAACTGATTGTCGCGAACCAGCAGAAAAAGCGGTGGCCGGTCCGGCGGAAAGAGCAGTTCCCAGCAGACGCCGAGCGTGAGAGAGGGGAGGAGGAAGAGTTCGGCACAGGTTCCCTCCCACGGTTTTTCCGGTGACTTCGCCGGAATTTCCGCCTGGAATTCCCCGGCGGCGTAGAACCATTCGCGGTCCCATCCGAAACGCCAGCGCGGCGCTTTCCGTTCGGCGGGGGCGGGATCGTCCAGCCGGTAACAGGAGGAGAGTTCGAGCGCGCCCGCCCAGTCGCTGCCGATTTCCCCATCGATTTCCGGCGGACGGGGGAGAAAGGGGAGCCGTAGCCGGGGGCGTTGACGGTGCGGCCAGGCGCGTCCCCGGCGCAGTTCGGCACAGACCGCCTGAATCTCCCGGCGGGCAGCCTGCTTTTCCGTCGGAGAAACATGGAAGGCGTTCTGGAAAATCATCCACTGCGCCCAGAGATCTTTGCGTGGACGGTAGCGGCTCATGAGGAAATCCGCCGGATCCCCCGGCCGGATCGCGGAGCGGCATTCGATCATGAAGGCGCGAAGCGACTCATCCTGCTCCTGTTCCGTCGCGGCGGCGTGGAGCAGGAGCAGAAGAAGAAACATTGTGACCGCGCGATACTTCATTCCACGCTCCGGTAGAAGACCCCGCTGCCCCAGGTGGCGGCGAAGAGCTGTTTGCGGTTCAGCATGATTCTGGTGCCGGTGGTGATCGGAACTCCGTCGATGGAGAGGACGGCGAAGTGCCTGCCGCCGTCGCGGGAGAGCAGAATTCTGTCCGGCAGCAGGATCGCGAGCAATCCCGGGGTCTCCGGATCGAAGGCGATGGAGTAAATCGTGCCGGTGACGAGCCAGTTGTTGTCGAAGCTCTTTCCGCCGTCGCGCGATTCGAGCAGGATGCCGTTGCCGGCACAGAGGAAGCGCCCGGGAGCGAAGGGATCGGCGGCGACAACGCTGCGCCAGGGAACTCCCTCATCCGGCTGTGTGCCGGAGGGCAGGTTCCGGACGAACTGCCAGCTCTGTTTCTCCCGGTCCAGCCGGTAGAGCTGTTTCGACGCGCTGCTGAAGGCAACCGCGGAACCGTCGGGGGAGAGCTGGATCTGGCTGGTGCCGCCGTTCTGGAATTCGTTTTTGTCGAAGGAGAATCCGGGCTTGAATCCTTTCCCCATCCACTCCCAGTGGTCGCCGGCATCGGTCGAGATGTAGACTCCGCCCTTGCCTGGCGCGACCGGGCCGGAGACGCAGAGGTAGAAGGTATCCTCCTTCGGGTCGGCGGCGACGGTGTAGGCGGCCATGCCGCCCGGCTTCAGCGCGGGAAGTCCGAGGTTCCGGGGCGTTTCCCAGCTGGAACTGCCGGGCCGGAGCCGCCGGATCCGGATTTCGTTCTTGCCGCCGCAGATCATGGTGAGTCCCGGCGTTTTCCGGGAGAAGGCGATGGAATTGATGCCGATGAAGGGCTGTTTTTTCCAACTCTTTCCACCGTCGTCACTGCGGAGCAGCCCCATGTCGGCGAGGCCGTAGAAGAGCCGCTCGGGAGTGTTCGGGTCGGCAGCGACGAAGTAGGAGACGAGAGGACTGATTCCGCGGATGGCGGAGCGCCAGTTTTCGCCACCATCGAAACTCTCCCAGATCGAGAACCAGTCGGTCAGGAGCCAGTGGCGGCTGTCGCGCGGGTCGATGACCAGTGTCTGTGCCGAGGCGCCGAACGCCCATTTCGGATCGAGGTGGGACTCCTGTTCGGGTTGTCCGAGGGTGACGCTCCGGCGGGGAATCTTCTCCCATTTCGCCGTTTCGCGCTTCCTGCGGTAGAGTTCGCCGCGGGAACTGCCCACGATGAAGAAGTCCGGTCCGGCCGCCGCCAGAGTCCAGCGGGAGGAGCTGAGCCGGTGGTTGATCTCTCCGGCGGGGAGCCCTTCGGCGTACTCCTGCCAGGTTTCCCCGGCATCCCGGCTGAGTTTGACGAAGCGCTCCTCGAACACGCCGAGCAGTTCGCCGGTTTTGAGCTGAACCATATCCATCGGGCCGTTGCTCAGAAGCTGTTTCCAGCTGCGTCCGCCGTCGTCACTGCGGAAGAGACCGGCGTGGCGGCTCTTCTCTTTGCCGAAGATGGCACCCTTCTCGTAGACCGAGGAGCCCCAGCGGGGTGCGGAGGCGTAGACTCTGCCCGGCACGGCGCGGTCGTAGAGCACCGACGAGAAGTAACAGCCGTCGAGGCCGACCGGCTGCCAGCGTTCTCCGTTGTCATCGCTGCGGAAGATGCCGGTGGAGTCGGAGGCGGCGATGAGTTCATCCGGCCGGTTCGGATTGCGTGCCAGCACGAATCCGGTCCGCCGCCGGAGGCCGTTGCCGTAGAAGCGCGCCTCCTGCGTCTGCCGGAAACTTTTGCCGCCGTCGCGCGAGACGCAGATGCCGCCGACCCGCCACCAGGTGGAGCCGGAGACGGTCACAAAGGAGTCCGGGTTGCGCGGATCGACTGATAGGCCGCGGATCTGGGCGAGGCCGCGGCGGCGCTGCATCGCGTTGAAGTTGCCGTGGAGCGGAACCCAGTTTTTTCCGGCGTCATCGCTGCGGTAAGGGCCGTCGACGTCGGCGTAGGTGTACCAGATGTCCGGTGACGAAGGGGAAATCTCCACGGTCTGCAGGTTGCCACCGCCCCAGATGGGAAACTGTTTCCACTCTTCCGCGGCGGAGAGGACGGTCGCGGTTGCCGCCGCAGCGACGATTGCTCTGAAAGGGAGGCTCATCATGTTCATAATCTGTTCATCCTGGTTTGTCGAGTACAAAAGATTTTTCGCTTTCGCTGCATTTGTTTTGTAATTAAGTATACCGGAAAATCGCTGATTTGACAATGCACGAACCCGCTGTATATTTATACTATCATGCTGAATTTTGACATATTGGATAATCTTGATCCCGGATCTCCGAAGGATTTTTTTCCTGCGGCGCTGGAGGAGTTTGAGGCGCGATGGCATGTGACGGTGACTGTGCACGATCACCGCGGATTGCTGTACGGTCCGGATGGGCGTTCGCTGCTTTGGGGACGCGATCACCACGGGCATCCGCTCTGTGAACTTCAGCGGTATTCGCGGAAGGAGTGGGATCGGAACTGTCTGAGGGAGTGTGGATTCCTGACCGAGTCGGAAGCGCTTCACCGGCTGCGCCCCTTCCGGCAGTGCTGCTGGAAGGGGATCGCCGAACTGGTGGTGCCGGTTGAACGGAATCATCAGGCGGTGCTTCTGTTTTACGCCGGGCCGTTCCGGGGGAATGCGGCGATGGTGGAGAATCTGCCTGAGGAGTACCGGTCCGCCTGGGCGGAACTGGTGGAGCTTGAGCTGTCGACAGCGGAGGAGATGGCGCGCGAACTGCTGCTGATGGGGGAGGGGATCCTCTCCTTTCTGGAGCGGAGCCGCCGGAGTGAGGAGACGTTGGAGAGCCGCAAGCTGCTGGTCCGGCGCTTCATAGACGATCATGTTCACGAGGCGGTGTCGCTGGAGGATCTGGCGGAACGGATGAATCTTTCGCCGTCGCGGACGAGCCATCTGGTGAGGAAATTTTTCGGTTATTCTTTTCAGGAGCTGGTGATGATCGAGCGGATGACCCGGGCGCGGAATCTGCTGTTGTCGACGGAGTATCCGTTGAAGACGATTGCCCTGGCGACCGGATTCTCGAATGAATTCTACTTCAGCCGCTGTTTTCGTGATTTCTACGGAATGCCGCCGGGAGAGTACCGTCGGAAAAATCCCCTCCGGCGGTGTGGTGGCGTTCCGTCGGAGCCGCCCGATGAAAAAGGCGAAGTCGCAGGCGAAACATCCGTTTGAAGGACGGGACGCGCTCTTCACCGCGGGTTAACCGGGCTTTCGAAACACGTGTGGGATTTCGGGAATATGACAATTCCCCGTTTTTTGCATACGGGTCTCGTCACATTTCCGCTTTGATCGCCATTTGTTTCTGCAATGTGTGGAAAAGGAAATCTTTATTTTGTTAGAAAAGGCTAATTGAAAATATTCCATTTAGTGCTACATTATTTTCAATGGGCGGGCGGAGGACGACGGAATTCAGAACGCGGCTATTTTTTTTGAAAAAAGAATTAGTCATTTCTAATTAATGAGGTTGTTTATGCAAAATGAATTGATGAGTTCGAACATGGAAGACTATCTCGAGACCATCGCTCTTCTAATTGATGAACATGGGCATGCCCATGCTCGTGATGTCGCCCGGCGGCTCAATGTGAAAATGCCGTCGGTGACCTGTGCACTCAGACAGCTCGCTGTTCGCGGTTATCTGGATTACGAACCAAACATGCCGGTACTGCTCACACCGCAGGGACGATGTTTGGCGGAGAAAGTACTGAAAAAACATCGTATTCTGCACCATTTTTTTCAGAGTATACTACTGCTGCCACCCGGGGCAGCCAACCGGTTGGCCTGTCGGGTTGAGCATGAAATGGATGAACGGGCAATTTTTGCTGTGCAGATCTTGATTCATGCGATTGAATCCCGGTCGGATTGCATGGAGCTGCGCTGCTATCTGCGCGAGAGACTTACCGGAACGCAATCTGTTCCAGATAAAACGATTGTCAATCGTGAAACAGGAGTTTGAAAATGTCCAAATCGAAGAAATGTTCCTGCGGCTGCAGTCCTGCACAGGGGAGACTTCGGGAGTATCGCATCGGCACGCAGCAGAAGACGCTGGCCGATCTCCCGGTCGGAAGTTTCGCCACAATTCTCCAAGTGATGCCGGAGTGGCGCGGACGGCGGAAGTTCGCCGACGTCGGATTGATTCCCGGGACGGAGCTGCTGATGGAGGCGCATGCCCCGTTCGGCGGCCTGCTCCGCATCCGGTTGCTGGAGACCAGCATGGCACTTCATCGCGATGACGCCGCCTGCATTCTGATCAAAGAGGAGGAGCCTGCACGATGAAACAGGTGTTCACTATCGGCCTGGCGGGCAATCCAAACTGTGGAAAAACTTGTATTTTCAATGCGCTCACTGGCGCACGCCAGCATGTCGGAAACTACCCCGGCGTGACGGTGGAGAGCAAGTCGGGCTGCTTTGTACTGAACGGCATGAAAATCAATCTGATCGATCTGCCGGGCGTCTATTCGCTCTCCTCCGGTTCGCCGGAAGAGGAGGTGGTGTTCCGGGAGCTGACCCGCCCGGGAATCGATCTCATATTGAATGTGATCGACTGCACGATTCCCCGGCGCAGTCTCTACCTCACCACGCAGCTGGCCGAACTGCACATTCCGATGCTGCTCGCCTTCAACATGAGCGACGATGCGGAGAAAAAGGGGATGAAATTTGATATCCCGAAACTGGAGGCCTGCTTCGGTTCGCCCATTGTCAAGACGGTCGGCAGCCGGTCGGGCGGCGTGCGGTTCCTGCTGGAAAAACTTGCGGAGACGCTGACGAAACTCGATGAGCATGGTTCTCCGCGGCTCTCCTACGGGCAGGATATCGATCAGGCGCTGGACGCGGTCGCCGCCCGGATCGACACGCTCGACGTGGAGCGGTACCGCCACATTCCCGCCCGCTTCTTCGCGGTCAAACTGCTCGAACACGATTCCTGCGTCGGGCGGATGGAGGAGTTCGCCCCCGTCCGCGACGAAGTGGAAACGCAGATCCGCCATCTCCGGCAGAAACACGCCATTGACACCGACACCTTTCTGGCCGACCGCCGTTATGCGATGCTGGCGGGCGCCTGCCGTGAGGCGATTTCCGCGACCAGCGAGCGGCGGCGCGAAATTTCCGACCGGATCGATGTGGTGATGACCAACAAATATTTCGGTCTGCCGCTCTTCTTTCTGATCATCTACCTCACCTTCTGGTTCACCTTCACCTGCGCCGATCCCCTGATGGGATACATCGAAGATGGATTTGCCATGCTTTCCGACGCGGTGAAGAGCATCTGGCCGGAATCGGCGTTTCCGTATCTGCGCTCGCTGATTACCGACGGCGTGATCGCCGGTGTCGGCGGGGTGCTGGTCTTCCTGCCGAACATTCTCTTTCTCTTCTTCGCGATTGCGATTCTGGAGGATTCCGGATACATGGCGCGGGCGGCGTTCGTGATGGATGGCGTGATGCGCCGGTTTGGGCTGCAGGGGCGCTCTTTCGTGCCGCTGGTGCTCGGTTTCGGCTGTACGGTCCCGGCGATCATGGCGACCCGCTGCATCGAGTCCGAGCGGGACCGCAAGACCACGATCATGGTACTGCCGCTGATGAGTTGCGGGGCGCGGCTGCCGATCTATGCGTTGATCGTGCCGGCCTTCTTCGCCGCGCGGTATCAGGCGTTCGTCATGTGGTTGATCTACCTCATCGGCGTGGTGATTGCGCTCGTTGCGGCGCGGGTGATGAAGACGACGCTCTTCCGGGGGGAGGGGGAGATCTACCTCATGGAACTGCCGCCCTACCGGATGCCGACGTTGCGCAGTCTGCTTCTGCACATGTGGGATCGCGGGAAGATGTATGTGCGGAAGGCGGGCTCGATCATTCTTCTGACCAGCCTCATCCTCTACTTCTGCAACACCTGGCCGGAGAAGCGGGAGTTTTCCCGGAACTACGACGCCGCAATCGAATTGGCGCAGAAGAACCACGATGCCGAGTTGGCCGCCGCGCTGGAGAATGCCCGGCTGGCCGAACAGATGGAGTACACCATCTCCGGCCGGGTCGGACACGCGCTGGAACCGTTTTTCCGGCCCATCGGATTCGACTGGAAGCTCACGACCGCCTGCATCGGCGCGCTGGCGGCAAAGGAGGTGTTCGTCTCGCAGCTCGGCATCCTCTATGCGGAGGGGGAGGCGGACGAGGAGTCGGTGCCGCTCCGGGAGCAGCTGGTCCGGAACTACACGCCGCTGCAGGCGTTCTGCATCATGCTCTTCTGTCTATTGTCGGTGCCGTGTCTGGCGACGCTGGCGATCATCCGGCGCGAGATGAACTCCTGGAAGATGGCGGTGGCGGAGGCGGGCGGATTGTTTGTGCTCGCCTATCTGGTGACGCTGATCGTCTTTCAGGCCGGTTCGCTGCTGGGAATCGGCACGACGCTGATCGGCTGAACCGGCGAAACGGGAATCCCGTCCCGGTGAATTGTACGGGGGAGGGCGGTTTTATTGCCGTCCTCTCCTGCTTCGTTTTCTGCAGAGAGACGGGGATTCAAACGAATATTGCAGAAAAGCAATTGAATTTTTGCAGACAAAGAGTATATTAAACACTTGGATATTGCATCCGGAACGGGAGTCGGCGCTAAGAGTCAGGCCGATCGGATCAATCGTGTTTAACTGGAGTTACACATTTTATGTCTTTGTTCAGCAGCGGGAAATATTCGACGTTGCGCATGCCGACCAGCGGCGAGCGCAAAATGGTGATCCCGGACGGTTCGTGGGTCAAATGCAGGAACTGCGGCCAGACGCTCTACACCGACCGGCTTCATGACAATCTTCTGGTCTGCTGGTACTGCAACTGCCATCTACCGATGGAGGCGCACGCCCGGATCGTCTCGCTCACCGATCCAGACAGCTTCGTCGAGATGGACCGCAATCTCAAGTCGGTCGATTCGCTCGGATTCACCGATTCGAAACCTTATGGTGTGCGGCTGGCGGAGAATGCGAAAAAGACTTCGCTCAACGATGCGATCGTCTGCGGTTCCGCCCGGCTGGACGGGCACCCCTACATACTCGGCGTGATGGACTTCCGCTTCATGGGCGCTTCGATGGGTTCGGTGGTCGGCGAGAAGATCGCCCGGATGGTGGAGCGGGCCACGGCGGAAAAACTGCCGGTGGTGATCGTCACCGCGTCCGGCGGCGCGCGCATGCAGGAGGGAATTCTCAGTTTGATGCAGATGCCGAAGACCTGCGCGGTTCTGGAGCGTCATGCGGAGGCGGGGCTGCCTTACTTCGCGATTCTGACCAATCCGACCTACGGCGGCGTGACCGCTTCGTTTGCAGCGGTGGGCGATGTGATCATCGCCGAACCGGGTGCGATGATCGGCTTTGCCGGGCCGCGGGTGATTCAGGAGACGACCAATTCGAAACTGCCGGAGGGGTTCCAGACGGCGGAGTTTCTGCTGGAAAAAGGGTTGATCGACCGCGTGGTGGAGCGGAAAAATTTGCGCAAAGAACTCGGTTTGCTGCTTGAATTTTTCAAAAAATAGAGTACTGTAAGAGAACAATCGAATCACCAGTTGTCGCCGGGCCGGACCCCGTGCGTTGTCAAAAGTGCCAACCGAGTCAGGTGGGGAACCAAGCAGCTCTACGCGATTTTTTGACAGGCCACGGGTCATCTGGTCAGGCGACTCTTTTTTTACCCGGAAAAGCCGGGCTGCATTGGCAGGGAGGACTTTTTTATGACCCGTATCGACGGACGTGCGCCGGATGAACTCCGGCCGATGATCATCACCCCGGACTATCTTTCCCACCCGCTCGCTTCGGTGCTGATCTCCTGCGGCAACACCCGGGTGGTCTGCGCCGCCAGCGTGGATGCCAAGATCCCGCCGTGGATGAAGGCGCAGAAGGTTCCCGGCGGCTGGGTTACCTGCGAATACGGAATGCTCCCGGCCTCCACTCATGAACGGATGCGCCGCGAGGCCAGCGCGGGCAAGCAGGGAGGGCGCACGGTGGAGATTCAGCGGCTGATCGGCCGTTCGCTCCGCATGTCGGTCGATCTCTTGAAAGTCGGGGAGAACACCGTTTCGCTCGACTGCGATGTGATCGACGCCGACGGCGGTACCCGCTGTGCCGGAATCACCGGGGCTGCGGTGGCGCTGGCGCTCGCCGGACAACGAGGAGCCGGGACGCTCTTTCCGGAGAATCCTTTTCGGGAGAGTGTCGCCGCTGTCAGCGTCGGCATCGTGGATGGCGTTCCGGTGCTCGATCTCTGTTATGAAGAGGATTCCCGGGCCGAGGTGGATATGAATGTGGTGATGACTACTTCCGGAAAACTGGTCGAGGTACAGGGCACTGCCGAAGGGGAACCTTTCTCGCGGGCGCAGCTCAATGAGCTGCTCGATCTGGCCGAACACGGGCTGCGGCAGATTTTCGAAATCCAGCGTCAGGCGGTGGCAGCCGCCCGGGAAAGGGCCCGTTCATGAGCGAATATCAGGTCATCGCCCGCAAATGGCGTCCGCAGCGCTTCTCCGACGTGGTCGGGCAGGAGCATGTGGTGCGGACACTGCGCAACGAAATTCTCAGCGACCGGACCGCGCACGCCTATCTCTTCGTTGGTCCCCGTGGCGTCGGCAAGACCACGCTCGCGCGCATTTTCGCCAAGGCGATGAACTGTCTTGATCCGCAGCAGGGGGAGCCATGCTGCCGGTGTGAATCCTGCCGGGCGATCGCCGAGGAGCGCAACCTCGACGTGCTCGAGGTGGACGCCGCCAGCCGCAACACCACCGGCGACATGCGCGAACTGGCCGAGGATGTGCTCACCCAGCCGGTCAACGGACGCTACAAGATCTACATCATCGACGAAGTCCACATGCTTTCGAAGCAGGCGTGGAACGTTCTGCTCAAGACGGTCGAGGAGCCTCCCACGCATGTCAAATTCATCTTCGCGACCACCGAAGTGCACCAGGTGCTGCCGACGATCATCTCCCGCTGCCAGCGGTTCGACCTGCTGCCGATTCCGACCCGGCTGATCGCCGAGCGGCTGAAGCTCATCTGCGAAACCGAGAAGGTGGGGATCAACGACGGCGCGATCAACGCCATCGCCCGGGCCGCCGAAGGCGGAATGCGAGATGCGCAGTCGCTGCTCGATCAGATGATCGCCTTCTTCTCGCAGGGGGATGGTTCGACCATCACCGGCGAGCAGGTGTTGTCGCTCTTCGGACTCACCGACCGCGCCGATCTCGACGCGCTGTTGCTGGCGATGCTCCGGAATCAGCCCGGGGAGGTGGTTGCCATCATCGCCCGGCTGTCGAAGAAGGGAAAGAATCTGGAGACGCTCTTCGACGATCTTTTGAGCGCGGTGCGCGCGGTTCAGCTCTGCACGATCCTGCGCGATCCGGGCGAGTTGCTCGATGAGAGTCCGGAGGCGATCGAACGGTTCCGGCGGCTCGGGTCGCTGGTCAAACCGGACACCATTCAGATCCTGCTCGAAACAATCGCCCCGGTAGGGCGTATTCTCCACGACGCGCTGAATAAACAGGTTTATCTGGAGACGATTCTGCTCAAGGCGATGCGGGAGGCACATGCGGTGCGGATCGACGACCTGCTGGCCCGGCTGAATCAGCTCCGTACCGCAGGAGAGCTCAAATTCCTCGACCAGCTTCCCGCAGGAGTGTCGACCGCGGCTCCGGTTGAGATCGAACCGCTGCGTTCCGCACCGGAACCGGAACCCGCAGAGGAGAAGCCGCAGAGCGAAAAGCCGGTTCCGGCCGCCGTGAATGCGGCTCCGCCGGTCGAGCCGGAACCGGCTGTCGCGGAGCCGGAATCCACCCCGGCCGCCGCCGCTCCGGCATCGGAATCGACTTACCCCGAAATACCGGAAGAGCCCGTGGCCGCGGAGCCGGAATCCGCTCCGGCCGCCGCCGCTCCGGCATCGGAATCGACTTACCCCGCAATTCCGGAAGAGCCTCCGGCTGTTGTGGAAGCGGAAGCTGCGCCTGCCGTTGCGGTTCCGGCATCGGAATCGACTTACCCCGCAATTCCGGAAGAGCCTCCGGTGCTGGCGGAAGACTCCGGAACGGCCAGCCCGGATCTCCCGGAAGAGCCGCCGTCAGCTGCGGCCGTGACGGAGACGGCGCCTTCGCGGACTGCTCCTGCCGGGCGGAAACAGCGGCACAGCATCGCCAACGATCAGCCGCAGGCACTGGTGGATGCGCTTCAGGATCCGCTGATACACGAGATCGTCGATCTTTTTGACGGCAAGGTGGTCGACATCCACCGGTGAAATGGAAAATGCGCCGTTCCTCCCGAAAAGAAACGGCGCATTCGGGAGCCGGCCGGTTTCAGAATACCGGCGGGCGGAAATCTGATGCGGGAATGATTGCATCAAGTTTGTAGTAAATTACCCGGGTGGTCTGTTCCTGACCGTTCTGAATGACGGTGGTCTCCGCCGGGATCATCACCCCTTCATAGAGAGAGTAGCGCCGGATGGTCGAGTCGTAGCGGATCGATTGCGAACCGATCTGGAATACCGCTTTGATTCGGCGGATGAGGAAATCTTTCTTGTCGATGTAGATTGCAACCGGATTGTCGGAATTTCGGCTCTGCCCGGTGATCTTGTAAAACTCCTGCTCGCCGATCCGGCAGAGGCAGATGCGGATATCCCGGAGAGCGCGGGTGAGCGAGTTGTCCGGATTGGAGATGCCGGAGAGGATCTTGAGCTGATCGAGCTGCTCCGGAGTGAGCTCCACGATTCTTTCGCCGGAATAGTCCACCATCCAGCCGTTGTTCCCGCTGACGATCAGACCGGAGACGGGAACGTTGTCATCCAGAGTGGTGAGTCGGAAGTTGGCGGGCCGTTCGAACTTCACTTCGACGACCTGCTCTTCCGGATCGTCCAGAAATCGCTCCGTGGAGACGATCTGCCTCTGGATAAAGGTTTTCGCTTTCGCATAACGCCCGTCCGGATCCATTGCGGTCCGCATTTTCGTCTCCAGTTCGGAGACGGTGATGTCGGCTGGAGATTCGATCTCCGGTTCCGCTGTGGCGCAGCCGGCAAGGAGCGCCAGCAACGCGGAAAAGAGAAGAGTGGCAAACTGCGTCGATTTCATGATTCAACTCCCGGTTGATTCCATTCGTGGTGGAAGAACTCGCCCCGCGGGCGGTCTTTTCGCTCAAAGGTGTGCGCACCGAAAAAGTCGCGCTGCGCCTGGATGAGATTGCTGGGGGAGTTTGCGCGTCGCCGGCTGTCGTAATAGCCGATCGCCGAGAGCATTGCCGGCATGGCTACGCCGGCGAGCAGCGCATCGGCGGCGATGAGCCTCCACCCCTCCTGACCGTTGTCCAGTTCTGCGCGGAAGTATTCGTCGAACATCAGATTTTCCAGCTTCGGATTGCGGTCATACGCCTTTTTGATTTCGCCGAGGAAATCGGCGCGGATGATGCAGCCGCCGCGCCACAGCAGGGCGATCTCTCCGTACCGGAGCGGCCAGTCGAAACGTTGAGCCGCCGCTTTGAGCAGCTCAAATCCCTGCGCGTAGGCGCATATTTTCGAGCAGTAGAGGGCGGATTCCAGCGCGGCGACCACCTCGTCGAGCTCCTCTTCCGGATAGGGTTCGACCGCTTCCGGAGCCGCGAGAAGGCGGCTGCCGAGCAGACGCAGCTCTTTTGCCGCGTCGAGGTTGCGCTGGTAGACCGCCTGCGTGAGGGTCGGTACCGGAGTTCCGGTTTCGAGGGCTGTTTCGCTGGTCCAGCGGCCGGTCCCCTTCTGGCCGGGGGCGTCGAGGATGAGGTCGAGGAGCAGTTTCCCGCTCTCTGCGTCGCGGACCTTGAGAATCTCCGCCGTGATATCGATGAGATAACCGGCGAGCGGGCCGCCGCGCCAAACCTCAAAGACCGCCTGAATCTTCTCCGCGTCGAAATGGAGCCGGTCACGCAGATAGCCGTAGGTTTCAGCGATCAGCTGCATGTCGGCATATTCGATCCCGTTGTGAACCATCTTGACATAATGACCGGAACCTCCGGGGCCGATCCATTCACAGCAGGGGGTGCCGCCGTCCACCTTGGCGGCGATCGCCTTCAGCATCGGCTCCACTTCAGGCCAGGCGGATGCATCGCCGCCGGGCATCAGCGAGGGGCCGTGAAGGGCACCCTCCTCTCCGCCGGAAATGCCGACGCCGAGGTAGCGGATGCCGGATTTCGCGAGTTCTTTTTCCCGGCGCATGGTGTCGGCGTAGAAGCTGTTGCCGCCGTCCATGACGATATCTCCCGGTTCCAGCACGGGCAGAAGCGAAGAAATGCATGCGTCGACCGCTTCGCCCGCCTTGACCATCAGCAAAATCCGGCGCGGTCGCTTCAACGCGGCTGCGAACTCTTCGATCGAACGGCATCCGATCAGCGGTTTCCCTGCCGCACGTTCGGTCATGAAGGCGTCGACTTTTGCGGTGGTGCGGTTGTATACGGCGGTGGTGAAATTGCGGCTCGCAAAATTGAGCGCGAGATTTTCGCCCATGACTGCCAGCCCGATTACTCCGATATCGGCGGTTGGATTCATCCGTTCCTCCTCACTGTTCGTTCCCGGATAATATAGCACGCTTTTTGTCTTGTGCGAATGATATTTGCCAAAAAATATCCGGAAGGGCTTGACAAGTCGGGGACTTCGGCGTTAGAGTATTCCTATGTAGGTGCGTACGCGCGCGGGGAGCGCGCCGTGAATGTTTCAGGAGGGAAGTCGATTCCCCGGGAGTGATATGGAATGTCCAAGTTGTTGATAGTGGAATCTCCGACCAAGGCCCGCACCATCGGGCGGATGTTGGGGAAGGAGTATGCGATCATGGCGTCGATGGGGCACATCCGCGACCTGCCGGAGCGGGAGTTCGGCATCGACATCGCCCACGGTTTCGCGCCGCAGTATGTCGATACCGCGCGGAGCAGAGCGGTGGTTCGCGACCTGCGCGCCGCGGCGAAGAAGGCCGATGAAATTTACCTCGCACCCGACCCGGACCGCGAGGGGGAGGCGATTGCCTGGCATCTGGCGGAAGTGCTTGACAAAAGTACGAAGGCGCCGTTCTACCGGGTGAGTTTTCACGAGATCACCCGCGGCGCGATCGAACGGGCGATGCAGGAGAAGGGGGAGATCAACCGCAACCTGGTCGATGCCCAGCAGGCGCGCCGGGTGCTGGACCGGATCGTCGGCTATCAGGTGAGTCCGCTGCTCTGGTCGCGGGTGGAAAAGGGCAGCAGTGCCGGGCGGGTCCAGTCGGTCGCGTTGCGGCTGGTGGTCGAGCGGGAACGGGCGATCGGCGCGTTCACTCCGGAGGAGTACTGGGTGTTTTCCGCGGTGTTCCGGACGGAAACGGGAGAGGAGTTTTCCGCCCGTCTCTTCAAGATCGACGCGAAGGAGTTCCGGATCGGTTCCGCAGAGGATGCCGGAAAACTGTTGGAGGCGGTTCTGCACGGCGACGCGCCGCAGGTTTCTTCGGTGACGGTGAGCGAACGGCGCCGTTTTGCGCCGGCACCGTTCACCACCAGTACGCTGCAGCAGGCGGCGAACGTTTCGCTGCACTACTCGGCGACCAGCACGATGCGGTACGCCCAGCAACTCTATGAGGGGATGGATATCGGCGAAGGCGGTGCGGTCGGTCTCATCACTTATATGCGTACCGACTCGGTGACCATCGCCCGCGAGGCGCAGATTGCGGCGGCGGCGTTCATCCGAGAGAACTACGGAGAAGCCTTTGCGCCGCAGAAGTTCAACTATTACAAAAACAAGGCGGCCGCGCAGGAGGCGCACGAGGCGATCCGTCCGACCGACGTGCGGCGGACTCCGGAGGCGATGGCCCCCTATCTCGACCCGATGCAGCTCAAGCTCTATTCGCTGATCTGGCGGAGGTTCGTCGCCAGCCAGATGACGCCGGCGGTCCAGAATCTGACGACAGTGGATGTCGGCGTCGCCGGGGCGGATGCGCGGAACTACACCTTCCGGGCGACGGCGACGGTGCCGGTGTTTCCTGGGTTTTCGAAGGTGTACGAGGAGGTCTCTAAACGGAAGGACGAGACGCGCGAGGCGGAGGTGCTGGGGAAACTTCGGGAGAAGCAGCCGCTGTCGATCCACGATGTGGAGAAGGAGCAGAAGTTTACCGAACCGCCGCCGCGTTACTCGGAGGCGGCTCTCATCAAGGAGCTCGAGGAGAACGGCATCGGCCGTCCTTCGACCTACGCGACCATTCTGCGTACGATTCAGGATCGGAAATACGTTTCGCGCGAACAGGGCAAACTGGTGCCGACGGAACTGGGATTTTCGGTCTGTGATTTCCTGGTGGAGAAGCTTCCGGCACTCTTCGACATCGGCTTCACCGCCCGGATGGAGCAGCAGCTCGACGAGGTCGAGGAGGGCAAGGTCGGCTGGACCGATATGATGGCCGACTTTTACGCGCAGTTCGTACCGTGGCTGGAGGCGGCGAAGAACAGCGACCTGCCTCCGGCGGACGAGGCGGCGGCACTGCTGTCGCTCTTCGATCATGTTACGTTCGAAGCGGCGCAGAAGGTGGGAAAACGCACCTACGATGATGGAAAATTCTGCCGTTCTCTGCGGGAGAAGTTCGACTCCGACGGCAAAATTACCGCCCGGCAGTACCAGGCGTTGATCAGTCTGGCGGCGAAATATTCCGCTCAGCTCGAGACCGGGTTGAAGGCACTGCCGGAGAAGTTGCGGAATGCGGTGGAGGCGGCGGCAATTCTCCGGGCCGAACGCGAGGAGAACCGGGAGCGTTCCGAGGCGGCGTGTGCTTCTTCGGAGTATCCCGCGTTGTTCGCCGCATTCGACAAGGTGAATTTCGAACCGGTGACAAAACGAGGCCGGTTCAGTTACGATGACAGGAAGTTCTTCGATTCGCTGCGGAAACAGGCGCTTTCCGGGCGTGCGCTCTCCGAGAAGCAGCTCGGTGCCCTGCGCAAGCTGGCGCAGAAGTACCGCGGGGAGCTCACCGATCCGGCGCTGGTCGATCGGGTTCTGGGAATGGAGGCGGCCGCTGCGCCGGCGAAAGAGGAGGGCGGTGCCGCCGGAGAGACGGCCGCCGCACCCGTCGCTTCTCCGGAGACGGAACGTCTGCTGGAGGGGTTGAAAGCGGTGACGCAGTGGGCGGAACCGGTGAAACGGGGCCGGTTCACCTATGACGACAAGGCATTTTATGAATCACTGGCCAAGCAGTACGCCGCCGGGCGTCGCTTCAGCGAAAAACAACAGGCCGCTCTCGCGAAGATGGCGGCAAAATATGGAGTGAAGTAGTATGAAGGAAAATGAGGGAATCGAAAACGCGGCTGTTCCGGAAGAAACGGAGAGCGCCGCCGTGGCGGAATCGGGCAACTCTGCGGAAGAAAACGGGGAGCGGAAACCGCGACGCAGTAGGAAGAGACTGCTTAAATGGCTCGGCATCTTCCTGATCGGCCTGGTGGTTCTGCTGGTGGTTGCGCTGATCTGCCGGGATGTCATTGTGAAACATGCGGTGACCCGGATCGGTTCGATGGTGACCGGGACGAAGGTGGAACTGGACGCGTTTTCCAGTTCGCTTTTCGGCGGCAGTGCGGAAATTACCGGTTTCCGGGTAGGAAATCCCGAAGGGTACCAGAATCCGGAAGCGTTCCGGGTGGAGAAGGTGGTGGTTCGCCTGAATCCCGGTTCGATATTTACCTCGAAGATCGAGGTCATCGAGGTGAGTGTTTCCGGCATGCGGGTGGATTTTGAAATGCGGCTTGACGGCTCGAGCAACCTGACCGATATTCAGAAGAACGTCGAGCAGTTTGCCGGAACCGGCGGTGCGGAGCCGGCCGAAGAGCAGACGCCGGCCGAGGCACAGGAGGCGGAGAGCGCTTCGGAAAAACAGCTGGTGATCCGCCTCTTCCAGGTTTCCGACAGCCGGGTTTCGCTCTCGTCGAATGTGCTCAAGACCACGGCGGACATTCCGCTCCCTCCCATTGAAATGACCGATGTCGGTGAAGGAAAGACCATGGGAGAAACCTTTCAGGAGCTCTATGCTCAGCTGATCGTCTCCATCTCCAAAGCGGTGGCGGCGACCGATTACCTGAAGGATCTGGGCAGTTCCCTCCAGAAGAGCGGCGAAGGGCTCTCCCAGGAGATCAAGAGCGGAATCGACCAGTTCAAGGATATCTTCTCGCGAAAGAAGTAACGGATATTCCGCGTCGCAGGCGTCCGGTATTGCCGCCGGGCGTCTGTTTTTTTCCTGGAGGAAGTGCGCCGGCGGATCCCGCCTGTGGAAATGTTCGAAGGGGCGTGATATATTATCCCTGCGGAAAGAGAGGTGCATCTTATGGATAGGATTTTCAATAAGTCCGCCTTCATCCTCGATATGGATGGCGTCGTCTACCACGGCAACCAGCTGCTGCCGGGGGCGAAGGAGTTTGTCGACTGGATGACCAGGCATAACCGGAAATTCATTTTTCTGACCAATGCGAGCGAACGCACTCCGCGCGAGTTGCGGGAAAAACTGATTCGCATGGGAATCGATCTGCCTGAGAACCGTTTCTACACCAGCGCCCTCGCCACCGCCGAATTTCTGGCGCGGCAGCATCCCGGGTGCACCGCTTACGTCATCGGCGAGGCGGGATTGTACAACGCGCTCTATGAACGGGGCATCTCGATGAACGATACCGATCCGGACTACATCGTCTTCGGAGAGACCCGCTCCTACAGCTACGAGCGGATTGAGAAGGCGGTCTTTCTGATTCAGAAGGGGGCGAAGCTGATCGGCACCTGTCCGGACCTGACCGGACCGACCGAGGCGGGAATCGTGCCCGGCAACGGCGCCTTGATCGCTCCGATCGAGCTGGCCACCGGGATGAAGGCCTATTTCGTCGGCAAACCCAATCCGGTGATGATGCGCCGCGCCGTCGGGCGGCTCGACGTCGATTCCGGGGAGGCGATGATTATCGGTGACCGGATGGATACTGACATTCTTGCCGGCGTCGAAGCGGAGATCGACACCGCGCTGCTCTTCAGCGGAGTGACTGCTCCGGAAGATCTGAAACGCTTCTCCTACCGCCCGAACTACACGTTTCAGGGGTTGTTCGAACTGGTGGAAAAACTTGCTGATTACGAAGCCGGGAGCGGGAAGTAGAGCGGCTCAGCCGAGTGTTTTCTCCAGAAACCCGGTCAGGATGGGCGCGTATTTCCGGAGGGAGCACTCCGCGGCGAGTTCGCGGGCGCGACGCCCCATGCGGAGCCGTTCCGCCTCGTCGTCGTGCAGCGTGCGCAACGCGGCAGCCCACTCCGCCGGAGTCCGGGCGAGGAATCCGGTTTCGCCCGGCACGATCATCGTGCGGTTTTCCCCGACCGGGCTGGCGATGGCCGGAATCCCTGCCGCGCGGTACTGGATCAGTTTGAACGCCGATTTGCCGCGGGCGAAGGGGTCCTCTTCCGGCAGCGGCATGATGCCGACGTGGCTGCGACCGAGCAGTTCCGCTTCGGTTTCAGCGCTCCAGTCGACGAACCGCATCGGCACGCCCGGAATCGCCCGCGCTTCCAGCTGCTTCCCCGCGATGACCAGAAGTTCGAACTCCGCCGCCTGCGCCATCGCGCGCAAGGCGTCCGCCTGCTGTTCCAGATAGGCGTAGGTGACCGGCGTACCGATCCACGCCACGGTGAAACGGGGAAACTTCTCCGCCGCCGGGGGATACTCTTCCAGATCGACCACGGTCGGAATTTTGATTGTGACGGCGTTGAGCGGCCGGATCCGTTCGAGCAGAAAGTCGTTGGCGGCGATCACTCCCGCCGCATGGCGGCAGAGTTCGTCGAATTTCTCCGCCAGGCGGGGACGTTCGGCGTATTTCTCCCAGACGTTGTCGTCGAAATTGAGCACATACCGGCGATGGCCGAGCAACAGAGATTCCACGGAATACGGCAGTTCCGGGAGCAGTTCATATTCGATAAGCAGCCGTTCGGGGAGGAGGGGGGCGAGTGCCAGCCGTTTCGCGAGCGCCGCGGCGGCGAGCAGGCGCGACTTGCCGCCGCCGGAGTAGAGGTTTTGCAGGTAGCGTTCCGTGAAAAACGGATGGAACTCCGCTTCGAAGCCCGCTTCTTCCAGCGCGGAGGCGTACAGATGGTAGCGCAGGCGGCTGGAGGCCCCCTGCCGGGTATATCGGGTGCAGATGCCGAGTTTTCGTTTCATAGCGGTTTAACATACTCTCCGGGCGTCGCTTTGTCAACCGGAGCGCTGCGGGAACGGAACTTTTTTGTTCCCGAGGCGGGGGACGCTGGCGACGCGGTTGTATTTTTTCTCCGGAGGTGGTACATTATTCCCGGACTTTGAAGCAACGATGAGGCCTGATGTGAACGATTTTGACGAAACCCGGCGGCTCTACCGGGAGGCAAAACGCGGTATGCTGCGTGATATGGGGGCGAAACTTTCCGGCTCCTGGCGCTGGGCGGCTCCGGAATTTGACGGGGCGCTGGAGCGGATTCTCACCCCCGGCGGACTTGACGGCGCGGAGTGCATCTGGAAGACCCGTCACAAGGAGGCATGGAAGTGCCGGGTGGAAACTCCGGCGGGAGCAAAGACGGTCATCTACAAGTGCAGCTACAGCTCCCGGCCGCTCTTTTATGCGTTCCACTATTCGAAGAATGCCCGGGAGGCGGCCAACTACCGCGGCCTTGCGGCGATCGGCATCCCGATGGCGAACCTGCTCGGCTGCGGAGACTTCCGCGACGGCCGGATTCTGCGGCGCTCCTTTCTGGTGACGGAGTTCGCGGAGGGGTTTCGGGACGGGCGCGCCTTCCTGCCCGGCGGATGCGCCGCGGAAGAGACGGCGACGTGCGACGCATTTCTGCGCGGCAATCTCCGGTATCTTGCGAAGATGCACGAGGCACACTGTACCCACCGCGGCTTCCTGCCGAACAATCTGCTGTGGCGGAAGCGGGAGGGGGAGGCAGCGCCGGAACTCCGCTGGATCGATGTGACCAGCGCCTTCTTCTGTCCGCTGCCGGAACGGCTTTTCGCCCGGGAAATCGTCCGGGACCTCGCCATGCTGTCTGCGGCGATGAGGCTGGAAGGCGAGCTCCGGGCGGAACTGCTCCGATTCTATCTTAAAGTGAACCGCCGGACGACGCTCCGGTTCGACGAGCTTACCCGCCGGGTCGCCGACGCGGTCGCGCGCCGCTGACTTTCTCCGGCGGGGAAGCGAACGGTCAGAAGGCGACGCTCTCACACTCCGCCGTGCGTTCCGTCGCCGGATCGACCTTGCGGAAGAGTTTCATGAAGAGGTCGGTTGTGGTGATCATTCCGACGATGCTTCCGCCGGAATCCTTGACCAGCAGCAGACGGGAGTCGAGCTTTTCGCTGTTCTCTGCCAGATGGAGCTGCGCTTCGTCCGCCGGGATCACCTGCGCCGGCAGAAGCAGTTTCCGCCAGTCGCCGTCGTGAAACAGCAGCTGCCGGAGCTCCAGGACGCCGATGAACCGTTCCGGCTCCGCGGCGGAGCGGACCGGGTAGCGGGAGTGCAGGCACCGGCGGGCCGTCTGCAGAACCTCTTCGCGCGACATCTCGTCGGTCAGGCTGACCATCTCCTCCCGGGGGACCATCAGCTGGCGGATCTTATCCTCCTTCAGGTCGGGAATCTGCTGAATCGCCAGCTCCTGCGCGACCGTGATGTGTTTCGCCTCGCGAGCCATCGAGGCGAGGGCGTCGAGCTCCTCTTCCATGGCCGCGCCGGTGTCCTCTTCCTCCTCCTTCCCTTCGAACGGGCGGTTGACGAAGTGGACCAGCCAGATGACCGGCGTCAGAAGCGCGATGGAAAATTTGAGCAGACGCGCGGTGTGGGCGATGATGAAGGCGTTGAAACGCACGCCGAGCGTCTTCGGCAGAATTTCGGTGTACTGCACCATCAGCACGGTGAAGATCAGCGAAAAGAGCCAGATGTAGTCGCTCCCGTAGAGGCTGTCGAACTGCGCTCCGGCGATCGCCGCGCCGAAGGTGTGCGCCGCGGTGTTCAAAATGAGAATCACCGCAATCGGCTTCTCGATGTCGCTTTTCAGCGCTTCGCAGATCTTGCCGACCTTCGGACGGCGCTTGCTCAGAATCGCCAGTTTCCCGGGATTCAGGCTGAGCAGAGCCGCCTCCATGATGGAGCATAAAAATGAGATTCCCATTGCGACCGCGACGGCGGCAACCAGTGTAAACATACGATTTCCTTCTGTTGATTGTTTTATTTCACGCCGGTTGTCGGCGTGGTTTCTCTTTGGTTGGGGCGATGGTACGGGTTATTCCGATGGCATTCCGGCGGTCGAAGCGGCCTCTTCCTTCCTCCCGGCAAAGCGTTCGATCAGCAGTACCAGCGCGAAGCCGGCCGCACCGAGCAGAAGCGCCAGAAAAAAGGTGTTGTCGAAGGCGGACGGCAGGATGTTTTCGTTTTCGATGCTGTCGCCGAGTTTCCACGGCCACACCTTGCGCAGAGAACCGAGCATGAACCCGATCAGCACGGCGATGGTGAGGTCATGAAAGCGGCGCAGCAGGTAGCCGAGCAGCCGGATGAACCACGAGATGCCGAGGACGATTCCGAGAACAAACAGCGCCAGTGTGAGGAGATTTTCACCGAAATTGACGGCGCTCTTCAACTCGTGGACCGCGTTGAGCACCTCGTGGTACTTCCCCATCAGAAGAAGGATGAAACTGCCGGAGATCCCGGGCAGGATCATCGCGCAGATGGCGACGGCACCGCAGAGGATGAGATAGAACGGGGAGTCCGGCGGATTCTGCAGCAGCGGCAGACCGACGATCAGCCAACCGGCGGCGGTTCCGGCGATCAGGGCGACGAACCGCCCGGCACTCCAGCGCTTGACCCGCGGCAAAACCGCGACGGCGGAGGCGAGCACCAGCCCGAAGAAAAAGGCGAGGATCAGCGCCAGCCGATGCTCCAGCATCCAGCGGATCGGGGTGGAGAAGAGCGCAATGGCCGCCAGAATTCCCAGCCCGAGAGTGGCGAGAAAAGGCCACGGAAGTGTCTGCACCGCCCGGCGGAGCTGAAAGCGGAACAGCATGGAGAAGCACTCCTTTCCGGTGAAGCGGCGGATCGATTCGATGAGTTCGCCGTAGATGCCGAGGATGAAGGCCATGGTTCCGCCGGAGACACCCGGCACGACGTCGGCGGCTCCCATGATGAAGCCGCATGAAAGGATGCGTAAATACTCTTTTAAGGAACGTTTGGGGGAGGAAAACTGTTCTTCCTGCATATAAAATCCCTGCGTGAATTAAAGATGGATCCGGAGTTTTTTCTCCCGGAGTCCACTCCGCGGGATCGGATGCGGTGCGGTCAGGACAGTGCCGGGAGAGACGAAACGGGTCGCGCCACCACCGGTCCCGCCCGGACCGGGACCGAATCGTTGAGGATATCGGATAATGCCGGAATTTTGGCAAAAGTCCTTCCACATGAGGTAGTTGTGTTGTCTTTCTGAGCCGCGGCGGCGCGGAATTCTGCGGAAAACAGTGTACGCAGCGGCAAATGGGGACGCAACTTCAGCTTGAGCGGAGCCATCGTGCGGCTGGAACCGTTCCGGAGATCGCAGGGAAGCGCCTGAACATCCGGTTCCCCTGAGAAATCTGCAGACCATGCGGCAAGGGATGGAGATGGATCTGAGAAACAAGGCGGGGAGAGGAGGGAGCCGTCACCGGTTCCGGAAAGGGAAAAAAGAGCGAACAGCAGAAGAAGGCAGAGCAGAGCCGCCGCCTTCCGGCTGCTTCGTCGGTCGTTCTCTTCGGAAACGGATTCGCTCAAGCGAAAATCTCCTGTTGAAAATTCAATTGCAATCCATATAATATACCGGGGATCGATGGTGATGTCAAATCATTTCTGCAAAAAAACGAAAAATGTCTTGGACGGGGAGGAACGACGGAGGGGGCACGCAGGTTTACGCAGCGAGAGCAACTGTTTTCCGTCGGAAAGGCGTGAAGGGGGGACAGCTCGGCAACTGCTGCACCGCCGCCGGCCGTTCGGATGGGATTCGGCTGTTTCGCGGGTTTTTCCGGATGATTGATTGCATTTCCGCCGGATTGATGATATGTTGTATAGGTTGCATCGGTAGTTGAAACGGCGGTGGAGCTCCTGCGCCGTGTGAGTCGGGAACAAAACGCGTTGATGTTTTTTCAGAAATATTTCCGCTGGATCATGATCGCCCTGCTGGCGCTGCTTTATCTCGGCAGCGTCTGGCAGCGGCCGCTCTATCTGGGAGAGGAGTTTCGACAGGCGGAAATCGCCCGCGAAATGACCGTATCCGCTCCCGTTCCGCATCTCAACGGGGAAACTCTCGCCGGAGAGCCACCCCTTGGCCATTGGGGAAACGCCGCCGTGATGGCTCTGATCGGGGAACAGCCTGCCGCCGTCCGGCTCTCCGGCGCTCTGGCGGTTCTGCTTACCGCCGGATTGATTTTTCTGCTGGGGAGACGGTCCGGCATTCCCCGCCTGGGAGACGCTGCCGCTCTGGTCTGGCTCTTCTGCGGGGCGGTTTACGCCGCCGGAACCTGCGGCAGCGGCGATTCGCTTTTCGTTTTCTTCAACACCTTGGCTTTGACGATGTTCTTCTTTGCGATCACGGAAAAGGCACTCCTGCACCGGGCCGGCTATCTGGCGCTCTGCGGTGCCGGCTGGGGGCTGGCATTTCTCTGCCGGGGCGCCGAAGCCATACTGCTGCCGCTGATTCCCGCAGTCGTTTTTCTGCTCTGGAACAGGAGCTGGAAGGAGCTTTGCACACTGCCGTGGATTCCGCTGGTGACGGCGGCGTTGATCGTCGGAGCGTGGGGCCTGGCGCTTCACCGGGGCGGGGAGGCGCTGTTCGCTGCTTCGGGTATGGTTTGGTCTGGAGGATTTTCCGGAGACTGGCTGCTGTCGGCGCTGGCCGGGACACTGCCGTGGTTTCTCTTTCTGCCGATGGTGTGGCACGGGTACCGGATCGACTTCGCGGGAGCCGTGCGGACTCCGCTGCTCCGGTTTGCCGGTTGCATGCTGCTGATGATTCCTGTCGCGCCGTTTTTCTACGGTGGCGGAGCGGCGTTCCGGCTTCTTCCCTGTTTTCCCGCGGCGGCGATTCTCTTCGCATACGGCATGCTCCGGGCCTCGGACCGGGGGGATTACTGGTGGGTGAACCGGGTGCTCAACCTTCTGGTCTGGTGTCTGCTGCCGATTCCGCTGCTGCTGTTTCTGCTTCAGACGCTGGCGAAATTCACCCGGCGTGTCCCGTCGGAGCTGGTTCTTTACGGATTTAACGAGAACTATTATTTGCCGGTTCTGGCGTTGATGGTTATGGTGATCTGGTTCAGGATGGCGGCGCGGGAACCGGGAGGGGCGCGCAAATTCGGCTGTTTCTGCGTGGGGATGGCGTTTTTTCTGCTGGCCGTCCCGATTTCGCTTCCGTGGCGGTTTGTCCGGGATTTCGCTCCGGAACCGTTTCTCCGTCAGGTGCTTGTTCCGCGGGCGACGGAGGACGCCATCGTGCAGGCGGAAACTTCACTCATGCCCGCCGTCGCCTGGACGCTGAAACGTACTGGAATCGACACACTGCCGGAAAATCCGACGGGGAAGAGGAGCGCGGAACTTTCCGGCGGGCGGGAGTTTTTCATCGTTACCGGTGATGAGGCGCGAGTGCGCCGTCTGCCGGCGCCGCGCACCACCTATCGGGCGGGCGGGCTTTTTGTCGTGCATTATCCGAAGAGTCCGGAGGAGTGGAAATGAGATATTTCTGGTTTGTCGTACTGTTTTTTATCGTGGCGTATCTGGTACCGCTGGCCGGACGGCCGCTGGTGACGCCGGACGAGTTCCGTTATGCGGAGATTCCCCGCGAGATGATTGCAAACGGCGATTATGTCACTCCCCGGCTGCTCGACGTGCGCTATTTTGAGAAGCCTGTGCTCGGATACTGGCTGACGGCGGGATGTTTCAAAATCTTCGGAGACAACGCCTTCTCTATTCGTCTTCCCGCTGCGCTCGGCGCCGGGCTGGCGGCGCTGCTGATCTGGATTCTGGTCGATCAGTCGTTGCGCGACCGTAAGCTTGCGGCCCTTGCGGCCATCTTTTACCTCTCCTGCGGACTGGTTTACGGAGTCGGCACATTTGCCGTGCTCGACAGCCAGACGACCGCTTTCATCACCGGAATTCTGGTGACTTCCTATCTGGCGGCGGTGGAGCCGCACTTCAACCGCCGAAAGGTTCTGTTGCTGGTCTTCTGCGGCGTCTTCACCGCGCTTGCCTTTTTGGCAAAGGGATTTATCGCATTCGCGGTTCCAGCGCTGGCGATGCTGGGATTTCTGCTCTGGGAGCGGCGATGGAAGGAGTTTCTGCTCCTGCCATGGATCCCACTGGTGGTGGCGCTGGCGCTGATTGCTCCGTGGGCGATTGCGATTCACAAGGCGGAACCGGACTACTGGCGTTACTTCATAATGATTGAACACTGGCAGCGGTTTACCGCGGACGCCCCGGGACAGCATCCGGAGCCGTTCTGGTTTCTGATCCCGTTCCTCATCGGCGGAGTGTTTCCCGCGGCACTGCTGCTGATTCCCGGTTTTACGGTCGGACGGGCTGCGTTGGAGCGAATTCTGCGTCAGCCGCTTTACCGCTTCTGCCTTTCGGCGGTGGTGCTGCCGTTTCTCTTCTTCTCGGCTTCCAGCGGGAAACTTGCCACCTACATCCTGCCCTGCTTCCCGCCGCTGGCGGTTCCGGCGGCGGCGGTCATTGCCGCCTATTTCAAGAGCGGCGGACACAATCGCTGTTTTCAGGTGATGCTCACGATATGGGGCGGATTGCTCGCAGTCGCGTCGCTCGGATTCGGTGTGGTGCTGTTCCTGCCTTTCATGGAGCGGATCTCTTACGGCTGGTGTTTCCCCGCGGCCGTCGCCATGGCGGTGGTCGGGCTGGTGTACGGCGCGGCGCTGCTGATCTCCCGGCATGCGGACTGGCGGATACGGTTTCATCTCTTCTTCGGCGGTATGGCGCTTCTGCTGGCGACAGGCGGCTGGGCGATCCCGGACGGGCTGCTCGGTGACAAGACTCCGGAGCGGGCGATGCGGGAGCTTCCGGCGCGGCTGGGATTTGATCCGGCGGCGGTGAAATTGTTTACGACGCCGAGCACGATGCATGCGGTTGCGTGGGTGTATGGCCGCAAGGATGTGCATACACTCAATTCCCGCGGCGAACTCGACTACGGAGATGATCGGGCGAAGGAGGAGGGCAGAACCGGCGTCGCGATCGATCAGAAGGAGCTGGATCGAATGCTCGCTTCCGAGGCGCATCCGGCCGTGGTGGTGATCGGCCGCGACCGGCGCAGTTTCTACCGTCCTCCCGCCGGAACGAACTGCCGGGAGGCGCTGATCAATGAGATTCGGGCCATCTACATTCCGGAAAAAGGGCGGGCCGGAGGGGTTCAATGAGTCGACAGACCCTGTTTCGGCGGTTTCTCCGCCATCCCGGGCGGGTTGGGGCGCTCTGGCCCTCATCGCCTTCGCTCTGCCGGATGATGGTCTCCCGGATCGGAGTGGAACAGGCGAAGCTGGTGGTGGAGCTCGGCCCCGGGACCGGTGTGATCACCCGGGAAATCATCCGGATGCTTCCGGCTGGGGGGCGTTTCATGGCGGTGGAGCTTGATGAACTGCTCTGTCTTCAGTTGCGCCGAAACTTCCCCTGTGTGGAGATTTTACACGACAGCGCGTCCCGACTGGCGGAGATACTCCGGGAGCGGCGGCTTCCTCCGGCGGATGCGATCATTTCCGGCCTTCCCTGGGCGGTGTTTCCCGAATCGCTCCAGCGCGAGATTCTCAACGCGGTTGCCGGGAGTCTCGCGCCGGACGGGTGGTTCACCACCTTCGCCTATCTGCAGGGGCTGATGCTCCCGGCCGGAATGCGGTTCCGGCGGCTGCTTGGTGAAACTTTCGGTGAGGTGCTGACCAGTTCGGTCGTCTGGCGCAATCTGCCGCCCGCCTTCGTCTATCGCTGCCGTTCGCGGGAGTAGCCGGGCGCATCACTGCGCCGCCGGAGCGAGGGGGCGCGTTCCCCAGAGTGTTCGCGCTTTTTCCGGAGGGAGATTGTATTCCGGCGAGGCGAAGCGCAGCTCCGGGGTGCCGAAGCGGTGATGAATCCCCATCAGATCGAGCATCAACTCGAAGATTAGATCGTTGGTGAAGAGTTTTTCCGCATTGTTCCGCAACGTCTGTTCCAGTTCGGGGCGCTGGTGCCGCAGCGTGTCGGAGAGGTAGAGGAACATCGGAATCTCCGCCATCTCCGGCTCAAAGAGATCCGCGGCGTGGCCGACCCCCGGAATTTCCGCATGGTCCGAGAGATAGAGCGCCGCCCGCACCCGAGGATTCTTCCGGAACATCTTCACCATCTCCCCCAGCAGAAAATCGGTGTAGCGAAGGCTCTTGTCATAGGGAACCATCTCCAGATCGCGCCCGAATTCCTCCGGATAACGTTTGAAGTAGGGTCCGTGACTGCCCATCAGGTGGAGGACCACCAGACTGCGTTTCGATTGCAGCAATTCCGGCAGTTTCTCCAGCAGCGCACCGTCCGGACGGGCCCGCCAGAGAAGGAAATCCTCCATCGTGTTGAGCCAGACGCTCTGTTTTGCCTCCGAGGCGAGAGCGGTGACCGGAGAGTCAAATCTGCCGTGCGGATACTGATTGCTCAGAAACGCGGTATCGTAGGAGCAGTAGTTCGCCACGTCGAAGAGGCTCGGCCAGACCGCCGCTTCCCGGGTGTCGTACTGGTTCCGTGCGGTCAGCAGCATGGTCAGAACCTGCATGGTCTGCACATGGCAGGAAAAGGCGTTTTTCATTAAAATGCAGTCGGGAGCGTCGGCCGCGGCTTTCAGAAACGGCGTGGTGTCCAGTTTATAGCCGTAGGCGCTCGAATGGCGGCGGCTGTGGGACTCCCCGAGAATCAGCACGTAGATGCCGTCATCGCCGCTGCCGGGGTCCACCCGGCGCTCCACCTCAGCCAGCCGTGCGCCGTGCCCGGCGGCGTAGGATTCGATCACCTCGAAATAACCGAGACTGTCGGTGAAGAGAACTTTGGTGCGGTTCAGCGCTTCACGTCCGGCAAGTTCCAGCCATACCCATGGGACGAGTGCCAGCGCCAGCACGGCGCAACCGGCGGAGAACATGCGAGGTGCCGCATCCGCCTTTCCGAACCGGTTCAGAAACCAGAGTCCCGCTGCCGCCGCCGCTGTCGCCGCGATCAGCACCAGGCAGGTGGGGTCGGTGAAGGCGTAGTGGATCGCTTCGGCCACATCTGTCTGGTAAACAGCCTGAATCGAATCGTAGGTGAACTTTCTGCCCGAAGCGATATGGTGGGCGAGGATCGTGAGGGGGAGCAGATAGAGCATTCCTCCGATCACCAGAGTTGGCAGCCAGGCGAGAGACCGGAATTTCACGGCGATGGTTTCGCCGATTGCCGCATCGATGCTCCAGCACCAGGCTGCCAGCAGCAGCGCGAAGGGAATCTGGCCGGAGGCGTAGTATTGATCGATCGGGGCGAAATTCAGCGCCTCTTCCAGTACGAGCACGAGCGGAAAGGCGAAATAGATCAGCCGTGCCGGCCGCCGGTTCATCAGCAGTGCGACCGAGAGCGTACCGGAATAGAGCAGCAGTGAGAGTGGAATTTTCCACTTCGCTCCCGGCTCCATGGAAAAGTCGCCGGGCAGAAGGCAGAGGTAGAGCAGAGAGGCGAGAAGCATTGTGCCGGCCGGCAGGCCGCACCGAAGCAGGATGCGGTATGGAAGATTGCTGAAGCGAAACTGCTCCATTCGATTTGTCTCTCCTGCATTTCGTTGTTTCGAGGTGGAAAATTTTTGTCCGAATTGAGGTAATATAGCAGAAAATCTCTCTTTTTCTCCTCGGGAAAATCAAAAAAAAACGTTAGATTGCCATTTTGCAATGTGGCGGCAATCTGGCCGTAATTTCGCTGTGCTATATTGAGTAACATGTAAATTTGAAATTGCAAACCAATTTATTTTTGGAAAGGGAATTTCGAAACCATGGCCGGAAAATTCAAACCCGCTCTTGTCCTGCTCGATAAAAACAGGATCGTCACCCTGATCAAATACAGTACTTTCGTCCTGGTTGCCATCGTGCTGGCCACTGCGGTCATGCGTTTCTCCTGGGAGAGCTTTGAAGGGCTTTTTTCGCTGGAGTTCGTCATGTCCCTGGGGGGCATCCTGCTCGGACTGAACGTCTTTTACTATGCGTTCCTGCTGGTGCTCGCCTATTTCATGTACAAGCCGCACCGGACGCTCAGCGATGAGGAGCTGCCGAGCTGCACGGTGATCGTCCCTGCCTACAACGAGGGGAAGACGGTGCTGAAATCGCTCGACAGCATTCTGGCGAGCGATTATCCGGCCGACAAGCTCGAAATTCTCGCCATTGACGACGGCAGCGTGGATGACACCTGGTACTGGATCAAGCTGGCCGCCGCCCGTTCCGAAGGCCGGATTACCCCGATTAAACTGGAGAAAAACGGCGGCAAGCGGCGTGCGCTGTACCGTGGAATTCGCCAGTCCACCTCCGAGGTGATCGTCACTGTCGACAGTGATTCGGTGGTGGCTGCCGATACGCTCCGGCAGTTGAATTCGCCGTTCATCGATTCGAAGATCGGCGGGGTCGCGGGCGACATCCGCGTGCTCAATATTCAGGATGGTATCCTGCCGCGGATGATGGATGTGAATTTTGTTTTCGGGTTCGAAATCATGCGTTCCGCGCAGAGTGTGCTACGTTCGGTCTTCTGTACGCCGGGCGCGCTCAGCGCCTACCGGCGGACTGCGATGCTCCCCTTCCTGGATGAATGGGTCGAACAGAAGTTTTTCGGCGAACCCGCCCATATTGCGGAGGACCGTGCGCTTGCCACCTACCTCATGTCGGAAGGGCATCGGATCGTCTTCCAGCGGGATGCGATTGCTCACACGATGATTCCCACCGATTACCGCACCACCTGCAAGATGCTGATGCGCTGGGGACGCGGCGATGTGCGGGAAACCTGTTCGATGTACCGCTTTGCCTTCCGCAAACTGGACTGGTTCCATCTGGGAATTCAGTTCAATCTGCTGATGCAGACCATGTGGCTGTTCCTGCCGGTGCTGTTTCTGCCGCTGACTGTCATGGCGCTCTGTGCCGCGCCGGTGGCGTTCATTCAGGCGGTGATTCTCGGAATGATCATCTGGTCGAGCATCCCGGCCTTCGTCTACAGCACCCGTCGCTGCAGCAGCGAGGCGATTTTCGCCTACACGTTCGCTGTGTTCAAGTTCTTCTTCCTCTTCTGGGTGGATCCGTACTGCCTGGTGACGGTGCGCAATTCCAAGTGGATGACACGCACCCGGACGGTCCGGCCGCAGCCGGTGTTGCGCCGCAACTTCTCCTCCTCCAATCCGCAGGCGCTCTGATCGGAGCGTATTGCTCCGCAAACCGTCAAACACTGAAAACGGCCCCGGGCATGGAAATGCAGCGGGGCCGTTTCGTATGGAAAGGATGGAAGTCAATCGATCCGGGGGAGGGGGGGCGGAGGCTCCTGCCGGGCGTCTCCGGTTCCGGTGTCTTCGGGAGCGCAGAGCGCAAAATCAATGTTGAAATCGTTCGGATCATCCTCTGGGGAGGCGGAAAGCAACTTGGCATCGATCAGCAGATAGACGATCCTCCCCACGTCGGAGGCGTATTTCAACCCCCACGCCTCCAGCACCATCGGCGCCATCGGGCCGTACTCCTGCCTGGCGAAATCGCGCAGCCCGTAAAGCAGCTCCAGTGCCGAGACATGGCGATGGGCGGGGAGCCTGCCCACCGTAAAAGTGACTCCCTGCGCCACGAAGCCGTAGGCGGCGCGATCGTAACGATTTTCCCTGTCGAGAATTTCGTCGATTTTGTGATCGATGGAGGATTGGTTCATGGCTGTTTCAGAACTCCGGGTTTTTTCTTGCCGGAAAGCAGAGAACTGGGGTCCTGATTGAGGTAATCGGCCAGTTCCCGCAGGGAGTCGAGCGCCTGGTTGAGTTTTTCCAGCGTATTGGCGAGCTGGCCCTGTCCGTCGACAAAGGCGTCTGCCGCGTTCCGGAACGCTTCTGTGCTCTGTGGAATCTTTGCTTCCCGTGATTCGGTGATCAGTTGACGAGTCAGGGCATCGATCGCCTGCAGATCTTTTTCAAGCAGGTTGAGAAACTGGTTGATCCGGTTCTCGCTAAACACCCGGGTGATGGTGCGGGTGCCGGATTCAAGATTTTCCGCGGCGTCGTTGATCCGGTTGATCGCCGATTTGAGTGCCGGATCGGCCAGCAGGCCGGAAAGTTCACTCAAACTCCGTTCCAAGCCGTCGGAGATTTCCTCGAACCGCACCCGTGAAATCCGTTCCAGTGAAGTCCCCAGCGCTTCGAGCAGATCGTGGAAGGAGGAGGGGACCGCGGGAATGTAGAGCACTCCGCTTTCCCGGGCGTCCGCCGGCGGCTCCCGCAGTGATTCCCCGGGTGTGGCGAAATAGTCGAAATCGATGTAGCGCAATCCGGTGATTCCGGTGTATTCCAGCCGGCAGCGCATTCCCTGTTCCAGTTCCGCCTGGAAGAAGCGGCGGAACTCCCGCTCCTGCTGGAGGCGGCCGTTCACCCGATTGTTGACGAAGGTGTCGAAGTCAACCTCCATGTCGACCTGGACGAGCTTGTCCGAAACGCGGATTACAATCCGGGTGACCGTGCCGATCGGCACGCCGCGGTATTTCACTGCAGAGCCGACGGTCAGCCCCTGCACCGATTCCGAGAAAAAGCTCTGTACTTTCGCCCGGTGGGTGAAAAGGTTGGAGAGTCCGAAGAAAAAGAGCATGGCGAGCAGCACTGCGACTCCGCCGAGCACGAAAAGACCGATTCGAAATTTCTGGGTCTGGTCATTCATGAGACTGCTCCGTTTCCCGTTTCTCCGATGCCCCGGCATCGCTGCTCTTCAGCCCGTCCCGGCTCAAAAAGGCGCGCACCCATGGATTGTCGGAGTGGTCGCGGAGGTCCTCCGGATCCCCTTCCGCGACGATGGTTTTTGCTTTTTTATCCATCATCACCACCCGGTCGGCGATGGTGAATACGCTGTCCAGTTCATGTGTCACCACGACGATGGTTGCGCCGAAACGGTCCCGCATTCGCAGGATAAGCCGGTCGAGTCCGGCCGACGTGATCGGATCCAGCCCGGCAGACGGTTCGTCAAAGAAGAGCAGAGTCGGATTCAGCGCCATCGCCCGTGCCAGTCCGGCCCGCTTGCGCATTCCGCCGGAGAGTTCGGCGGGCATGTAGTCGCCGAAGCCGCCGAGGTCGACCAGTTCCAGTTTTTCCTGAACCAGCGCTGCAATCTCTTTCGGGGATTTGTCGGTGTACTCCTGCAGGGGGAGGGCGACATTCTCCGCCAGCGTCATCGAGCCGAAGAGCGCGCCGCCCTGGTAGGTGACGCCAAATTCACGCATGATCGCCTGCCGTTCCGCTCCGTTTGCCTTGACGATGCTCTTGCCGCGGATCAGAATGTCTCCCCGCATCGGATTGTAGAGGCCTATGATGTGCTTGAGCAGAGTGCTCTTGCCGCAGCCGGAACCACCCATGATGCAGAAGATTTCACCGGATCTCACTTCGAAATTGAGATGTTCCATCAGCACCTGCGAGTCATAGCCGATAGAGAGGTCCTGTACCGCGATTTCAATATTGTTCTTATCTCTCATATGCCAGCCCTCAATAACCGATGAACGAATAGAGTATCGTAATGACGACATCGGCGATCACCACGAGAAAGATCGATGCGACCACCGCGCTGGTGGCCGCCCTGCCGACGCCGAGCGCGTCGTTCTGTGCGACGAAGCCGCAGTAGCAGCCTGCCAGAGTGACGAGCACGGCAAATGCCAGACTCTTGAGTGCGCCGAGCAGGAAGGTCATGTAATCGAGTACTTCAAGCGAGCGGCTCCAGTAGGTGGGCACCGGAATGCCCATTGTCGTCGTGCCGATCAGCATGCCGCCGAGCAGGCCCGCGGTATCGCCGAATACGGTCAGCAGCGGCAGTGCGATCAACATGGCGATCAGTTTGGGCAGGACGAGGTACGCTTCCGGAGTGATCCCCATCGTCTCCAGGGCGCTGATCTCTTCATCGACTTTCATCGTGCCGATTTCCGCTGCGAAAGCGGAGCCGGCGCGCCCGGTGGCGATCAGCGCCACCATCAACGGTCCGAACTCCTTGAGCACGGCAAAGCCGACCAGATCCACCACGAAAATCTCCTGCCCGACTTTGCTCAGCTGAATCTGACCGTTGACCGCCATGACCACCCCCATAAGAAAGCAGATTGCCAGCACGATCGGCAACGATTTCACTCCGCACAGATCGAGGTAGTAGAGTGTTTCGCGAAGGCGCAGCCGGCGGGGGTTCCGCAGCTGGGGCAGTACGGAGGCGACTCTGCCGATGAAGACGATCGGCTCCATGGTCCGCGCCCCGAGGGTGCGGATGAAGGTGCGAAAACTCTTCTCCCGCGTCACTCCGTGTTACCTCCCGCTCTGCCGCGGCGGACGTTCAGTAGCCCCTCACGACCTGCCGCTGCGGTTTGATTTTCGGTTCTTCCAGATAGAGGGAATACCATGCGTCGCCGAACCCGGCGTTGCTGAAATGTTTCAGTTTCCCGTTGACCAGCCGGTCGCAGTTTTCGACCAGCGTGGCGTTGTCGGAGAGTTTCTTTGCCGCGACGAGGGCGGCGACCGCCTTGTCGGGCTGTTCCTGCCTGAGCTTGATCCAGGCGTAGGTCGAGGTGACCAGCGCGCCGTCTTCACCCTTCAGCCTGCGGCACCGCTTCTGATAGAACTTGTCCAGACCGGGGTCTTCCGTTTTGTACAGGCGGACGAGCTTGATCGCCAGCGAGCGGGGATCCATCAGAAAGCAATGTTTGAGCAGTTCGTCGGTCTTTGAGAACTCCTTGAGCTGGAAGTAAAGCTGCATTTTCATCGTGTTGATCTGACGTTTGAGCATCGGATTCCACTTGTACCAGGGGTTGAAGCGCTCCGTCTCCTGAAGGGTTTTGCGGATCGCGTCGTTCTGGAGTTTTTCCAGCGTCTGCTGGGCCGCGCGCAAACTCCCCGGGGGACGTTGCTGGTAGAGCTGCATCTGACGGTTGATTTTCGCCTGGGCCTCCTGCATGATCGTCTGCAGCGACTGCTGGATTGCATTGACTTTGCGGCGGATCACCAGCCCGATGAGGAACTGTACAATGAGAAAAGTTCCCACCATGCAGACGATTCCCCAGCCGGTGCCGAGGTCCCGCGAGGTGATCATGCCGATGATGATACCGGCGAGAATGGACAGGATGATACTGAGCATATGGTCGAATCCTCTGTTATTTGCGGCGCTTGCGCTGTTTCTGGCGCTCTTTCCGGGCGAGCTTGGCGAGCCGCTTCTTGCGGTCCTGCTCCTTTTTCGAAATCGGAGCGGGGCCGCCGAGCAGGCCGCCGAAGGTGCCGGGCGCGGGACTTTCCGGCAGCGGAGCCCCTGACATCAACCGCCCAAGCATGCCGTTGTGTTTCATCATTTTGCGCATCGATTCAAACTGTTTGACCAGATTGCTGACCAGTTCGATCGGCACACCGGAACCGCGGGCGATCCGTTTTTTGCGCGAGAAGTCCATCAGATCCGGATTGGAGCGTTCCTCAGGAGTCATTGAGAGAATAACCGCCTCCATCCGGGCGAAGTGTTTCGGGTCAAGCCCGGAGAGTGCGCCGGCGATCTGGCGGCCGCCGGGCAGGAACTTGAGGATGTTCTCCATGCCGCCGAGTTTGCCGATCTGGCGGAACTGGGTAAGGAAGTCGTTGTAGTCGAACTTGTTCGCCCGGAGTTTCTCCTGGAGTTTTTTCGCCTCTTCCTCGTCGATTTCGGCGGCGGCCTTTTCCACGAGGGAGACGACGTCTCCCATGCCGAGGATGCGCCCGGCCATCCGTTCGGGATAAAACACTTCAAGGCTGTCGAGCTTTTCACCGAGACCGACGAATTTGACCGGCCGCCCGGTCACTTTGCGGATGGAGAGCGCGGCACCGCCGCGGGCGTCACCGTCGAGTTTGGTCAGGATGAAACCGGTGAGATCGAGAGCCTGATGGAAGTGTTCCGCCACTGAAACCGCCTCCTGGCCGAGCGCGGCGTCGGCGACCAGCAGCACTTCGTCCGGGTGGACCGCCTGCCGGATGCGCACCAGCTCCTGGACCATGGTGTCATCGATCTGGAGCCGTCCGGCGGTATCAATGATGACAACGTCGAAATTCTCTTTGCGCCCGACCTGCTCGACCGCGTTCAGGGCGATGGCGGCGACGTTGACGCTGGTTCGCTCGGTGTAGACCGGAACATTGATTTCCCTGCCGATGATTTCGAGCTGATCGATTGCGGCGGGGCGGTAGACGTCGCCGGCGACCAGCAGCACCTTTTTCCCGTCGCGGCGGAGTTTCAACGCGAGTTTTCCCGCCGTGGTGGTTTTGCCGCTGCCGTGGAGACCGACCAGCATGATGACGGTCGGCTTTGACTGGAATTCCAGTTCGGAAGCTCCGCCGCCAAGCAGTTCGACCAGCTTGTCATGAACGATCTTCACCACCTGCTGCCCGGGGGAAACGCTGCGCACCACATCGCGGCCGACACACTCCGCCTTGACTCCTTCGATGAATTCGGAGGCAATGTTGATGTTGACGTCCGCCTCAAGCAGGGCAAGACGGATTTCGCGCATCGCATCAGCAATGTTCGCTTCGGTGAGCGTACTCTGCCCGCGAAGCTTGCGGAATACGTCGTGCAGTTTGTCACTCAGTGATTCAAACATCTTTTCCTTTTAACCTTACTCATTGTTTTTATTGAAATAAATCATTTTTTAATATACCGTCTGCGTTGCCGAACTTCAAGAGTTGCTTTGAAAATTCACGCTTTTCAGTTGCTTTTGCCGCGACTTCATGGTAAATTAAATAAGTTCGATTCACCGAAACAACCAGGAGAATTCTGAAAATGCGCAGCGATACCATGAAGAAGGGGCTCGAACGCGCCCCGCACCGCGCCCTGATGCGCGCCACCGGGATTACCACCGAAGAGATCAAACGGCCGTTCATCGGCGTCTGCAACTCCTACACCAATATTGTTCCCGGTCACTGCCACCTGAAGAAGGTCGGAGAGATCATCTGCGACGCGATCCGCGAAGCCGGCGGTGTGCCGTACGAGTTCAACACCATTGCGGTCTGCGACGGCATCGCCATGGGGCACAAGGGGATGAAGTATTCCCTTGCCAGCCGCGAAATCATCGCCGACAGCGTCGAAACCATGGGAACCGCCCATCCGTTCGATGCGATGATCTGCATCCCGAACTGCGACAAGGTGGTGCCGGGCATGCTGATGGGCGCGATGCGTCTGAACATCCCGACCATCTTCGCCTCCGGCGGACCGATGCGGGCCGGAAAACCGCAGACGCCGGGCGGGCCGGACACCGACCTCATCTCGATTTTCGAGGGGGTTGCGGCAAATCGGATCGGCAAACTCAGCGACGAGGGGCTCGAGGAGCTTGAATGCACCGCCTGTCCTGGTCCCGGCTCCTGCTCGGGCATGTTCACCGCGAACAGCATGAACTGCCTGTGCGAGGCGCTCGGCATCGCACTGCCCGGCAACGGCACCATTGCGGCCGATTCGCCGGAGCGGGTGGAGTTCTGGAAGCGTGCCGCCCGTCGCGCGGTCGAGCTGGCAAAGATGGAAAATCCTCCGACGGCGAAGGATTTCGCCACGCCGACCGCGTTCCAGAACGCACTGGTGCTCGATATGGCGATGGGCGGCTCCTCGAATACGGTGCTCCACACGCTCGCCATCGCAAACGAAGCGGGGACGAAACTCGACCTGCGCAAGCTCGATGAGATTTCGGCCCGTACCCCGAACATCTGCAAACTTGCCCCGTCGGTGCAGTATCACATTGTCGAGGACTGCGGCCGGGTCGGCGGCATCATGGCGATTTTGAAAGAGATCAGCAAGATTCCGGGGCTGCTCGACGGCAGTGCCCCGACGGTCTCCGGCAAGACGCTGGCGGAGGAGTACTCGACGGCGCCTGATCCGGACGGCACGATCATCCGGCCGCTCTCGAATCCCTACAGCGAGAAGGGCGGTCTGGCGATCCTCTTCGGCAACTTGGCCGAAAAGGGATGCGTGGTCAAGGCGGCGGGCGTCGCAAAGGCGATGCTGACCCACAAGGGCCCGGCGGTGATCTTCGACAGCGAGGAGGAGGCCGGCGAAGGCATCCTCGCGGGCAAGGTCAAGGCGGGCGACGTGGTGGTGATCCGCTACGAAGGTCCGAAGGGCGGCCCGGGGATGCAGGAGATGCTCGCGCCGACCAGTTACATCATGGGGCGCGGGCTCGGCGAGAGCGTCGCGCTGGTGACGGACGGTCGCTTTTCCGGCGGCACCCGCGGCGCCTGCATCGGGCATGTGAGTCCGGAGGCCGCCGCGGGCGGCCTGATCGGGCTGGTGGAACCCGGCGACATCATCGAGATCGACATTCCGAACCGGAGCATCCGGCTCGACGTGCCCGATGAGGTGATCGCCGAGCGGCGGAAGAACTGGAAGCCGCGGGAGCCGAAGATCCGGACCGGATATCTGGCGAAGTACGCCGCGCTGGCCACCAGCGCCGACACCGGCGGTGTGCTCCGGGTTCAGAAGTAAGCTGTGGTGTCGTTTCGCGGGAGCGGGGAGCCGCTCCCGCGTTTTTTTTCGCGCGGGATTCCTCAGAAACAGACCGTCGGATAGCGGGAGGAGTCCTTGATCAGCATGCCTGGCGAGGCGGAGATCGCACTTTCCCGGCAGGTTCCGTCATTGTCGTTGACCAGGAAGCTGAACCGAAATCCCTCCAGGCCGATCTCCTCGGTGAGTCCGATGGCGCGGAAGGGAATGATCGCTTCGTAGACGGTTTCCCGGGCGGATTCGTTTCGCCGGGTGGAGAGACGGATCTCTCGGGCGCATTTCCCCGGATCGTACCCTTCGGGGTGGAGCCATACGAAGAGCTCCGGTTTCCCGTCGGCGAGGCGGGTGAAGCCGAGCTCCCACTGCCCGTTCTGGCGCGGCAGTTGCAGACCGAGCTGGATATTGTCCCCCTGCCACACTTCGCGCCCGGAGAAGGGCTGATGGTGGATGTCGTCACGCACGCGGAACCGGAGCCGCAGCTCCCGGTCACCGCGGGCGAGGAAGAGTTCGGCGCTCAGGTCCGCCGGACCCTTCCATTGGAGCGGCGCCGTCGCATCTTCGACCGAAACGAAGGAGGTCACCTGTTCCGGCCGGTTCACGCGGAACTGCGGCTCCCGGCTGAAGTTGCCTGCCGGAATCGGAATGACGGTTTCCAGCCGCAGCGGCAGGGAACCCTTCCAGAGAGTTCCCGCGGTGACGTCGAGTTTCAGTGCGTCGGCGCGGCACTCTTTCTCCGCGCGGAACGCGAAGGAGAGCGAACGGGTTTCTCCGGGAGGAATCGTCACCGTGCGGCTTGCTGGTGTGACCGCAAGTCCGGTCGGCGCATGGAAGGCGAGTGCGAGTTTCAGCGGTATTCGGGCGGGGTTTCGGCATTCGATGCTGCTCTTCACCTCCCTTCCCGGGAGGAGGCGGAAGTTCGGGGCAACCCGGAGCAGTTCGCCTGCCGGTTCCGGAGGCGTCGGCTGCCCCTTCACCTGCAGAATGGCCGGATGTCCGGTGGATTTCAGCAGGGCGATTCCGCCGGAAACGGGGAGTTTCTCCCGGTTGCCCCAGAGGTCGATCCGGGTGGCTTCGCCGCGGATGCCGGTGAAGAGCAGCAGGGCATGCCGGTTCCGTTCTTCCGTCGTGGAGCAGGGAATCAGCCAGCTGCCGTCGGCGGCGTGGAAGAGGGGGGTGCTTTCGCTGTGCCGGACCAGTTTTGCTCCGCGAAAGTAACGGGCGAGTGTGTTGTAGGCGGCGTAGACCTTCTTGGGCTGAAAATCCCAGGTGAGCATGCCGTAGTTCGCTTCGGGGTCTCCCGGATCCTCCTTGATGTTGCGCAGGTTGTACCAGTTGTAGCCTGCCGCGCCGTTGTTCCAGGCGCAGAAGAGGTTCAAAAAGAGCGTCTCGGCCTGATTCAGCTCGGAGAGCTCGCCGAACGAGGCGAGGGCGGTCTCGTTGGAGTACCATGGGGTGGTGTCGTTGAGCTCCTGCCGAAAACGGAGCAGATTTTTGACGTAGTATTCGCGGTAGCGCTCCGGACGGGTGTGCATGTGTACGGCAAAGAGATCGTAAAGCCCCCGGCCGCCTTCGACGCATTTACGCACATAGTGCGGATCGGCGGTGCGCTCCGGCGGATTGAGGTCGGGCGAGGCGAATCCGGCGCTGATGACGGTGATGCCGGGGATGGTTTTTCGTAAAACCGAAGAGCTGATCTTCAGCAATTGCAGATACTCCTCCGGCGTGAAGTTGGCGAATCCGATGAGGTCGGGCTCGTTCCAGACCTCCGCGAACCGGAGGTCGGAGCGGTAGTGTTCGGCAACCTTCCGCACATACTCCTCCCAGAGTTTATAGTCGGGGCGCCGCCCGCGGGTACTGTTGCTCTTTACCGCCTGACGGTAGTCGGAGGCGACCGCCCAGGAGGGGAGGCCGAGGAAGATGGGGGCGAATTCGATGTGATTCTCGCGCAGCAGTTCCGCGATATGGTCGTAGGTGCCGAAGGTCCATTCGCCATGCCGCGGCTGGAGCCGGTGTGACTCCAGCGAAACCCGCAGCAGCTTGGCCCCGCACAGTGCGGCGGCGCGCGCCATCATCCGCCGTTCATGGGCGGGGTAGCGCTGAAGATGGGAGCAGATGCCGAAGATGAAACCGTCGACGCCGCCTTGTGTCGTTCCGGCTGGATCGAGCCGGGCGTAGCGCAGGGTCTCGTGACGGAGCGAATCCTTCTCTTTCAGCGTGAGTTTGACGGTGTAGACGCCGAACCGCTCCGGCGGGGGGAGGGGGATGGCCTGTACAGCGGCTCCGGCAATCTGAAAATCTCCACTCTTTTCCTGCAGGAGCCGGTCGTCCGGATCGAACAGGCGAAAGGCGGCGGTGACGCTTCGGGGAGCGGTACCGGGATTGCGAAGCTGAAGGCGGACCTGTTTCTCTTTGCCCGGCAAAACCAGATGCAGTTCGTCACCGGTCTCCACCGACGCTTCCAGCGGGGCGGAAAGCGGATGAACCATGAGTTTTCCCAGTGCGATAGGGGTATCCTCTTTCGACGGCAACGAGTTGCATACGATACTCTGCAGGCGCAACGGAAAGGCAGGTGGATGTAACTTGCCGTTGATGGTTTTCGTGAGTTTCCGATGATCCATGGAAAAGCGGTGTGTCTCCCACCCCCCTTTCGCACGGGGAAGCGGGGCGTAGAGCGAGGTGTACCTGCCGTTTCGTTCGGAGACGGTGACGGCGACGCCGCCCGCGCCGGAACCGGTTTGGCGAAAGAGTTCCAGTGTGAGTTCCGCGCGGTCGAATTCCGGGAGTTCCACTTTCTGCAACAGTCCGAGAGCGAACCGGGGGGAGGTGGAATCCTTCCTGCGGAGGGCGAGGCCGGGGCGGCCGTCGAAGGTGTCGTGTCGTGCCGTCACCATTTTTCCGCTGCCGAGCCGGGGATTGATTTCAGAATCGAGAAGCGTGCTGAAATCGACCAGTTCCCTTCCTGACGGCAGTACGGTGGCGGAGGGGGCTGCCGCCGGGGAGCCGGGGGAGAGTTCCCACGTCAGCTTGCCTAGCGCGGCGGATTCGATTCCCTGCGTCGCGGCGTAACTGCAGGTGACTCCGACGATGCGAAGCGGGAAGTCGGGAATACGGTTCTTCTTTTTTCCTCCCCAGACATTCCCCTTGATCGCTTTGGGATCAAAAGTGAATTTCACCGTTTCCCAGCCGCGTTTTCCGGCGGGAAGCGGCGTGGTGAGCTGGAAGACTTCGTTGTCACGGTCGGCCAGCAGAAGACTTGCCCGGCGGACGGTTGACTCCTGCGGGCGAAAAAACTCCAGCGAGAACTCTGCGCGGTCGAACTCCGGCAGGCGCGGGGAGCGTTTGTAGTTGAGGCTGAACCAGCGAGCCTCTCTGCAGTTCCACTCCAGGAGGAGCGCCGGGCGGCCGTCGGCGGTGTCGGCTTCGACACTCTGTCCTTTCGCCTGGAGCGGCAGGACAAGTTCCGCCGGAGACAGTTTGGCAAAGTCCAGCGTTCCGGCGGAGAGTCCGCAGGAAACGATGAGACAGGCGGAAAAAAAAGAACATTTCAAGTGCATATTGTTTCTCCATCCCTTCGAACTTACAGCAACGTTCCCACTCCATTGATCGCGCCTTGCAGGGCGCCCAGTTCTTTGGTTTCCCGCGGCGAGTGTGTAGCCGCATGCCCGTCTACAAAGACGATGTTGCAGTTTCCGGAGTGATGGAAGGAGATCGTTTCTTTGCCGTTCGGATCACGCAGAGGGCACATCCAGCTGCCGAGGGGAGGGGAGAAGTTGAGATTGACCGTGTCGGCGAAGTGAGGCAGTTGAGAGGGATTCTTTACGCCAGCAAGATGAAAAAACAGACTTGCACCACCGTCATCGATGATTGCGAATCGGCCGAATCCCCGTTCCATCCAGAATTCGTGATGGGCAGGATAGGTGATGTAGTGGTGCCCGTAGGTGCGCCATTGCGGTGCGCTGTTGTTCATCGATTGATCTTTGAGGGTCGGGCAGAAGAGGAACGGCTCCCGGAGCGTTCTGACGTAACGGTAGTCGACCAGCCAGTTCGGCCACGGTTTGTTATTTTGGCGGGTGACGCTGTAGTTCTTGTAGTCGTTCGCGTAAAAGTGCATGACCCGGGCGAGTTCCTTCTGATTGTTGAGGCAGTTGATGGTCCGGGCGCGGTCGCGTGCCTTGTTGAGCGCCGGCAGCAGCAGCGCCGCCAGAATCGCGATGATGGCGACGACGATCAGGAGTTCGATAAGCGTGAACATGACGGAACGGAAACTCTGTTTCATAAATTCAACCTCCCTGTTTTGTCGTTTGGGTCGCGAATCGACATTTTGCTGATGTTTTTTTATTTTTTATTTTAAAGGTTGCGGTAAAAAAATGCCTTAACTCTCCTTGATTCTTGCGGGAAGCCGTTTGCAGACCGGCTTGAAACTTCGGTTTTCGATCTGGCGCAGAAGGATTTCCGCCGCGGCTTTCCCCAGTTCGGCAAGCGGCAGTTCCGCGGTGAGCAGTTTCTGGGGGAGAAAACGCAGCAGTGATAGATTGTCGTATCCGGTGAAGCGGATTTTCGAATAGTCGATCCCTCTTGTGCGCAAAAGTTTCATAAGTTCCAGTGCGCTCCGGTCGTTGTGGCAGCAGGCCGCGTCGGGGGCGCCGGGGCCGGAGAAGCGGAGCAGAAACTCCTGTTGCTGTTCTGGACGGAGGCAGAGCAGGGTTTCCTGCGGCTTCAGCCGACAGCGGCGCATGCCGTCGAGGAAGCCTGCAAAACGCTCCTGCACCACCTCGACCGAAGGCGGAATATCGGTGAAGAAGGCGAATTTGCGGCATCCTTCGCGGTAGAGGCGCTGGACGATCCGGCAGAACTCCCGGCGATTGTCGATGATGGCCAGCGAACCGCTTTCCACGCCGCCGGGCAGACGACAGAGGAACACGGTGGGAATGGGACCGGAGGCCAGCTCCCGGTAGATCGGCAGATCGTTGTGGGTCTGGTCGGCGGAAACCGCGATGCCGTAAGGGGATTGCTCGATGGCGGTCCGGATGATCTGCTCCTGGGTGAAGGCGTCGCCGTCGAGCGGCACGATGGAGAGAAAATAGTTCTCCTGTCGCACTCTTGCGGCGAATGTCGAGAGGGTGGTGGAGTAGAAGTTGAGGTTGTTGCACAAAAAGATGAGTTCACGCCGCATGGCGCTTCTTGCGCCGATAACCACGCTGCCGATGCCGTTCTCCTTGGCGATGAGGCCGTGCTCTGCGAGCTCTGCGAGCGCCCGCCGCAATGTGGGCTTGCTCACGCCATATTCGTCGGCAAGTGCCTGTTCCGCCGGGAGAATGGTTCCCGCCGGCAGGCGGCCGATGCGCTGCTCCAGCTCTCCGAGAAGGGAATGGAAGATCGTTTTTCGCGCCATATGCGTCACTCGCTTCATTTATTTTTAAGGTAATATAGTAATGCTTTTTTCAGAATACAAGGCCGCAGCGCGATTTTTTTTCATTTTTTTGAGGCGTTCTGCGGAGGGGGAAATGTCAATGAGCACGGAAGCTGCCGGGACTGACGCCGACGGCGCGTCGGATCACCCGGCAGAAGTAGCTGACGTCGGAAAATCCACAACGATCGGCAATCTCTGCCAGCGGCAGCCTGGTCTGCTCCAGCAGCGAAAGAGCGTGCTGGATCCGCAGCTTGGCCAGGTAGTCCGATGGAGTCATGCACATTTTCGACTGGAAGATGCGGCGCAGGGTGGAACGGTCCATCGCCAGCTCGTCGGCCAGGCGGTTGACGTTGAGGTCGGGGTCGGAAAAACGTTCCCGGCAGATCCGGATTGCATCGGTGACCACCCTCCCTTCGCGGGTGGTGTCGTCGTTCCTTCCTCCCGCGCGTGCGAGGATCGCACAGATGACCGCCACCATCTGCCGCCAGCTGTAGGGACTCATTTCGCGCATCCAGGTCTCGAGTTCGAGAAAGAGTTCGTGCGGGCAGCTGCCCGCGTGGAACGCGGTGCGCGGGTAACGGTAGGAGAGCATGAATTCCTGCGCGAACGGACCGTCGAACGCGATCCAGCGGTATTCCCACAGGTTCGAATGGGCGCGGTGAACATGCGGCTCCATCGGCAGGTGGTAGAAGCAGTCGCCGGCGCGCACCGTTACCGGTGTGCCCTCCAGCTCGAACTCCCCTTCGCCGTCGACGCACCAGAAGAACTGCACGAAATTCTTCGTTCCCTCCGGAACCAGCTCGACATAATCGCCCGGCACCAGGAAGTTCCCGAGGGAGCGCGGGTAGATCGGCAGCGGAATGTTCTGCAAGGTGTTGGGGTCCGCCCGATGGATTCCCATCCGACCCGGATGACGTTTCCGTTCCTGCATGTCTTTTGCCCCAAAAGTTCTATTTTTAACGCAAAATTTTTATTGTCAACTTGATGTTCTATGAGATATAGTATAACACAGGACCGCAAAAATGCAATTCCGCAATATAGGAAAAAAAGGAGAGCCAACCATGTCGAAAATTGTTCTTGTCGGTGCCGGCGGCGTGATTTTCGCGCAGAATTTCATGAAGGATATCCTGCTCGATGAGGAGCTGCGTCACCACCAGCTCACCCTGATGGACATCGATGCCGGGCGACTTGCCCACGCCGCCACCATCGGCGGACTGATCGCAAAGAAACTCGGCGTCGAATTCCATCCGGAAACCACCACTGATCTGCGGCAGGCGGTCCGCGGCGCGGACTACGTCATCACCATCTTCCGCTGTGGCACGATCCACCATCAGGAGCTGGAATACAGTATTCCGATGAAGTACGGCGTCGATCAGGTGGTTTCCGACACGCTCGGGCCCGGCGGCGTCTTCCGCGGGCTGCGTACGCTGCGCGACCTCTTTGAAGTGCTCGATGTGATGGAGGAGGAGTGCCCCGGCGCCTATCTGCTCAACTACGTCAACCCGATGTCGATGAACACCATCGCGCTCTCCCGTCGGGCGAAGACGGTCAAGGTGGTCGGTCTCTGCCACAGTGTGCAGCACACTTCAAAGCAGATTGCCGACTGGCTCAAGGTGCCGTATGAGAAGCTGCACTTCTTCGCCGCCGGAGTCAACCATCAGGCGTTCATGCTCAAACTGGAGGCCGACGGGCGCGATCTCTATCCTGAATTGAAGAAATGTCTCGACATTCCGGACATCTACAAGCGCGACAAAGTGCGTTTCGAAATCCTCCGCCACTTCGACTACTTTCCGACCGAGTCGAGCGGCCACGGCAGCGAATACATCCCCTACATCCGCAAGCGGCAGGATCTCATCGACAAGTTCTGCAGCAACGACTTCCCGAAGATCGAGGACGGGCTTGACTGGAACACGATGAGTTCCGGCGTCTCCGGTGCGTCGGTGGTCCTCTGCAAAGGGCTCCAGGTCCGCAACGAAAACGACCTCAAGGCATACCTCGCCGGAACGAAGGAGCTTGACCTCAAGCCGAGTGCCGAATACGGCGTGCAGGTGATCGCGGCGATCGAGAAAAACCATTCATTCACCGCCAACCTCAATGTGATGAACCATGGCCTGATGGCGTCGCTCCCGCCGGAGTGCTGTGTCGAAGTCCCCTGCCTGGTCAACGGCGGCGGCATCTTCCCCGCCCGGATCGAAAACTATCCGGAGCAGCTCGCCTGCCTCAATCGCGGCATGATCAACGTTCAGCTCATGGGGGCGCAGGGGGCGCTCAATTGCGACCGTCGGGCGATCTTCCACGCGATTGCCGCCGACCCGAACACGCAGTCGAAGCTCGGTCTCGATGAGATTCAGGCGATGACCGATGAACTCTTCGAGGCGCTCCGCAGCGAGATCGATCCTCGTTTCTTCCGGTAAGCTGACTGCGGTCGGTTTGCCCGAATCTCTCCTGTCTCCCGTCTGCCGGTTGAAAAAATGGCGGACGGGAGATATATTATGAAAAGATACCATTGAAGCGGATTCTTTCAAATTCCACGGGAGACGACGACGGCAGTGAAGAAGTTTATTCTTTTTTCCCTTCTTGCGCTTGCCGCTCTGTTTCTGGCGTGGGCGGGCAGTGCCGGCAACGCGGTTGCTGGATGCTCCTCCACGCCGGAATCGGTTGCCGTTGAATCGGCCGCATTCCTCCCGCTCTCCGAGGAGCCGCTCAACGGCCACTGGGAGTTTCACTCCCGACTGCCGGATCTCTCCAGCGTCGCCGGACTTCAGTTGCGCACGCAGCACCAGTCCCGCCTTCATCCGGCCCGTCTCTGCGGGGATTGCCCGACGGTTTGCCGGTTTCTCCGGTTCGACGCCGGTTGTCGTGCCGGATTTCGCGGTGACGTCGAAGGGGGCTCCTCCTGTCCGGTGCGGCTGGCGGCCGTGATCGAAGTTCGGGCCGGACCTTGCGCGTGAGCGCGGCGGCGGAATCCGGATGAAGTAGTCGATCCCTCCTTTTCTTCTTCGAACAGAACCCTTGCAACGGCACAGGTGATGTTTGCGCTGCCGCGAATTTTCCTGCCGGGCGCGATTGGCGCCGCCTCTTCTCCGATTTGATCATCCGGGCGGGATGGATTGCGGGATGCATCCTCTCCGCCGCAATGAATGAAGGCAACTGTCATGGAAGGAAAATTTCTGAAGCTTAGAACATTTGTCATCGTCGCGGTGATTGCGATTTTCGCACTGTCGATCCACCCGCTGACACCGCGCGATTTTTACGAAACATTCCGTAAGACGCTGAAAAACGCCGATGACCCGGTCGCGGCCGGACTGGTCGAAGATGCCCGCAAACTTCAGCAGCAGCGCCCTGATCTCAACCAGGCGGTCGCTCTGCTGGAGGCCGCCGCCAACGCGAAGGTGGACCTCGTGCCGCTGGTCAAGGGGAGCAACCTTGCCGGCAACGCCGACGTGATTGCGCTGGTCCGCAAGGAGGCAGCCGGTTCCATCCGTCTCGGGCTCGATCTCAACGGCGGCGTCGAGTTCGTGCTGGAGCTGGTTCCCGACCGGGAGCTGCTCGCCGGCTTCGCGGCGGAAGGCGGCGCGAAGGACCGCGCCGAAATGGAGGCGCGCATGGAGTCCGAATTCAACCGCTACCGCGACCAGGCGATTGAAACGCTCCGCAAGCGGCTCGAAACGCAGAACATCTTCGAGTCGGAGATCACCCCGTTCGGCAGCCGGGCGGTTTCGCTCAAGGCGCCGATCGTCTCGCGCGATGAGAAGGACAAGCTGCTCGACCTGATCCGGATGAGTTGCAAACTTGCGTTCCGGCTGGTTCATCCGGAGAACGACACATTGATGCGGAACTATGATCCGGCTCATCCGGAAGCATTCCTGCCGCCGCCCGGATACGAGGTGATGGCCGCCCGCGACGAGCGCGGCGCCGTGACCGAATATCTTCTGATCGCCCGGCGGCCCGAGATGGACGGCCGTTCGATCGCCGAGGCGCGTCCGGTGCGCGACCAGTTCGGCCAGACCAAGATTTCCCTCGTCTTCAACTCCGCCGGAGCGCAGCGGTTCGGCGAGGTGACCAGCCGGAATGTCGGGCGGAGGCTGGCGATCGTGCTCGACGGTGAACTCTACTGTGCACCGGTGATTCAGGGGAGCATCACCGGCGGCAGCGCGGAGATCTCCGGCCGCTTCTCCAACGAGGAGGCGCAGAACATCGCCGATGCGCTGACCAGCGGCAGTTTTCCCTTCCAGATCAAGGTCAACGCGGTCTACGACACCGCTCCATCGCTCGGCGCGGACAACGTGAACAACGGCATTTTCGCCGGAATCCTCGCGATGGTGCTGCTCACGGTTTTCATGTGCATCTACTACTTCCGGGCGGGCGTGATCGCGGTGGCGGCGCTGGCGGTCAACGTGGTGCTCATTCTCGGCGCGATGGCTGCGTTCGGTGCGACGATGACCATGCCCGGCATCGCCGGAATCATCCTCACCCTCGGCATGGCGGTCGACGCCAACGTACTGGTTTTCGAACGCATCCGCGAGGAGCTGAACGCCGGGAAGACTCTGCCCAGCGCGGTCAACCTCGGGTATGAGAAGGCCTTCACCGCCGTGCTGGACGGCAATTTAACCACGCTGCTCTGCGCGGTGATTCTGATGTATTTCGGCAACGGGCCGGTGAAAGGGTTTGCGGTAAGTCTGACGATCGGACTTCTGGCGAGTCTCTTCACCGCGGTGTTCATGACCCGGCTGATCTTCGACTACATGCTCCGCTTCTTCCACTGGAAGACGCTGCGGATGTGCCACGTCTTTTCGCATCCGCACTTCCGGTTTCTGAAGCTGGCGAAGTGGGCGTTTCTCTGCTCCGGGGTGCTGGTGGCGGGGAGCATCCTGCTCTTCGCGGTCAAGGGCGGGCGGATGCTCGGCGTCGACTTCACCGGCGGCACCCGGCTGAGCTACTCCTATGCCGAACAGGTGCCGGTCGGAGAAATCGAGAAGGTGCTCTCCCCCATCGATTCCAACGTAAGGATCGGTTACAAGTCGAATCCGTCGGCGGGGGACAACCGCAAGCTGGAGATCCTGATCCGCGACCGTTCGGCGGAGACGGGGACGGAAGGGGAGGCTGCCTTCAAGCTGAACGACCGGGTGAGTCGGATGCTCATGCAGGCGTTCCCGCAACTCAAGCTCGCCGATGGCGAGGCGACCACCGTCGGCGGACTGGTCGGGCTGGAGGCGACGAAGAGTTCGGTTCTGGCGATCGTGCTGGCATTGATCGGCATGAGCATCTACGTGACGCTTCGATTTGAACTTACCTTCGCGGCGGCTGGCATTATCGCACTGGTGCACGACGTGATCGTTTCGCTCGGTATCTTCATCCTGATGGGGCGCGAACTGTCGCTGCCGGTCGTCGCGGCATTGCTGACGATCATCGGCTATTCGATCAACGACACCATCGTGATCTTCGACCGGATTCGCGAGGATGCGAAACTCTATCCGGGAGAGAACTTTCATACTCTGATCGACGCCGCGATCAATCGGACGCTCAGCCGGACGCTGCTCACCAGCGTGACCACCTTCCTGGTGGTAGCGGTGATGTTCTGTTTCGGCGGCATCGTCATCAACGACTTCGTACTGGTTATGATGCTGGGCATCGTCATCGGAACCTATTCGTCGGTCTTTCTGGTCAGTCCGATGGTGGCGGCGTGGCATCGCAAAATAGGAGTGAATCACCGATAAATGAGACGTTTCAGAAACTGCTGGAGGACGCGCGCGGCCGGAATTCTTTTCGCCGCCGCGCTCCTGGGGGTGCTCACCGTCGGCTGTCGCGACGAGAAAGCGGTCCGGGTGGAGCGGGTCAATATTGTGCGTGGCGCAGAGAGTTGTGCTTTACCGGGAGAGATGTTTCCCGGGCCGCTGGTGATCGAACTGCAGGGCCCGCAGGAGCGCGGACTGCTCGGCGGCAGCGGCAGCCACCGTCCGGCGGCGGGGGTGAAACTGCTCGCCGTGCCAGAGCAGGATTCCGATCTGGTTCTGGAGAAGAGCGAGTTTGAGAGCGACGCCGGCGGGACCATCCGCATTCCGGTCCGGGCGGGAAAACAGGTGGGGGATCAATATCTCCGTCTTATCCCGGTCGGTGCGGAAGATCGCGCGGTGACGGTTCGTTTCATTTCCGGCGTTTCCATCCGCGGAGACCGGCAGGAAGGGGCTGCCGGCACCATGCTTCCCGAGCCGGTTTCCGTGCGGCTTTACGATGCGGACGGCAAGCCGGCTTCGGGGCGGCGGGTCTTTTTCGATCTGGTCCGCCAGCCCGCGGCGGATGGTTCCGCCCGGCTGACTTCGCCGATGGCGGAAACCGACGAGAGCGGCGTCGCCAGTACCGGCGTGATGCTCAACGGCGGCACCGGGAGCTACCGGATTGACGTCAAACCCGCCGCCTCCGACGGCGGACTGCTCTCGCGCGGCATTTCGGTCGAAGTGCTCGGCATGAACTTCTGGATGCTGATGCTGAATGCCTTCGCCGGGCTGGCGATCTTCGTCTGGGGCATGCAGATGATGAGCGACGGTCTGCAGAAGGTCGCCGGAGAGCGGATGAAGAGCATCCTTCGCTTTTTCTCAAGGAACCGGGTGGTGGCGTTGCTCGCCGGGGCGGGTGTGACCGCGGTGATTCAATCCTCCAGCGCCAGCACGGTGATGGTGATCGGCTTCATCAACGCCGGACTGCTGAATCTCTCGCAGGCGATCGGAATCATCTTCGGCACCAACATCGGTACGACGGTGACCGCACAGATCGTCTCCTTCGACGTGGGGGCGCTGGCGATGCCGGCGATCATCGCCGGACTGCTGCTCTACTTCATCACCTGGCGCGGCATCCGCGGCATCGGAGAGACCGTGCTCGGATTCGGTTTCCTCTTCTTCGGCATGTCGATCATGAGCGAAGAGCTCACCTCGATCGGGTCGTTCCCGTCGGTCATCCGGCTCTTCGAACGGTTCGACTGCACGCCGGTCGACGGGGTGATGCCGTTCGGTGCGGTGCTGGGGGCGCTGCTGATCGGACTGGTGGTGACGATGATCATCCAGTCGAGTTCGGCTTCGACCGGCATCATCATCGCGCTCGGCGCGGGCGGACTGATCAACCTCTACACCGCGATGCCGCTGGTGCTCGGCGCCAACATCGGCACGACGGTGACCGCCCAGCTGGCCGCGATTCCGGCGAACCGGGTGGCGAAGCAGGCGGCGCTGGCGCACACGCTGTTCAACGTCTTCGGCACGGCGGTGATGCTGATCTTCTTCTACGTGCCGTGGGGGGAGAGCGGCATTCCGGCGTTCTTTCAGCTGGTTGACTGGATCACGCCGGGCGACGCCTTCGCGGCGGTTGCACAGAATGTGCCGCGTCACATCGCCAATGCGCACACCCTCTTCAATGTCCTGACCGCGCTGATTCTGCTGCCCTTCGTGTCGCAGATGGCGCATCTCTGCGAGAAGCTGATTCCGGTTCGGAAGAAGAAGGTCAAGTACACCAAACTCGACCCCTATCTCCTGGAAAATCCGCCGGTGGCGCTGCAGCAGGCGCTCTTCCAGCTCCGCTCGATGACCCGCGGCGCATGGAATCTGGTGGCGAAGACCATGGCAGACGGCGTCTTCGACGGGCGGATCGATACCGCGCACCGTGAGGAGTGGCAGCGACGGGAACATAAGATCGATAAAATGCAGGAGGAGATCACCGCCTATCTCACCTCGCTGATGCAGCACACGCTCTCCTCGCAGGAGGCGCAGGCGCTGCCGGTGCTGCTCCACTGCACCAATGACGCCGAACGGCTCGCCGATTATGCGTCGGGTGTCATCAATCAGGCGGACCGGCTGGCCGGATTCCACGAGAAGTTCGGGCGTAAACCGGAGAAGGAGCTGCGACAGTTTTTCCTGTCGATCGAGGCGATGGCGCAGGATGTGCTCGCCGCTCTGGATGAAATCTCTCCGGAGCGGGCCGATTCCGCCCGCCGTCGTGCCGGGGAGATCCGGCGACAGGCGGCGAAGCTCGAGGATTCCCATCTGGAACATCTGAGAAAGGGGGACTGCACCGCCGAGACCGGCGTGATTTTCATCGCGCTGGTCGGCGTGCTCCGGCAGGTGACCGACCGGCTGGACAACATCGCGGTACGTACCGCGCTGCTGCTCAATTTTGACATCGGGTTGAAGAAAAACCGCTGACCCTCCCGCCCGCCGGAGTGGCGGAACTCTTCGGATTCCGCCTTCCAGCGGGCTTTTTACATCAGCGTACCGGGGGCAGGGAGGCGAGGAAATGTTCTGTTTCGACCGGGGTGTGGAATTCGTGAAGCGTGCATCCTGCGGGGCGTTTCGCCAGAATCCGGCGCATTTCCGGCAGCACGCGGCGGTTGAAGTTCCAGACGAAACGGAGGAATTCCCCGTCGATTCGTTCCGGGCAGCCGTCGGCGAGGTCCGGGCGGGTTCTGCCGCGGAATTCACGTAGCCGCCGGAAGATCTGCCACAGGCACCGGGTGCGCGAATAGGCGAGGAGGAGGACGGTGTCGGCGTATCTCAGCCGTTCGGCGAGGGTTCGTTTGTAGTTTCCGTCGATGATCCAGCGATCAAAGGCGAGTTCCTTTGCGAGCCGGGCGTCGAACTCCTCCGGGGAGGATTCGATCCAGCCGGGATTCCACCAGAGCCGGTCGAGGTGGACGACCGGGAGATTGAGCCGTTTCGACAGCACATTGGCCAGGGTGGTTTTTCCGGCGCCGCAACAGCCGATGATCAGGATTCGTTTCACTTCCGGGGAGCTGCCGGGCGGGCGCCTGTGTTGGAGGTGTGTGCGATGAATTTCGCCAGCGGCGTGCCGTCCTCGCCGAACAGCGTGAGGATTCTGCCGTCGATCCGGAAGGATCTGGCTGCGGCGAGCGCATCCAGATAGGCGCGTTCGCTCTTCAAGCCGGGGCCGGCCATGCGGGTGGTCGCCTGCGGACCGAACTGCAGCTTCCCCTGGTCGAGGTCGAAGGTGGCGGTCCCGGTGTAGCGGTTGACTCCCGCATTGCCGGAAGTGCGGTTCTCCTCATTGATCTGCAGTGTGATCGGCCGCAGGGGGCGTGAGGCGGGGTCCGGCTGTTCCGGCAACGTGTAGAGGTCGAGCACCCAGGTCGTGCCGTTCAGAGGATATTCCGGGGGCTGGCTGGAACAGCAGCCGCCGGAATACAGTGCGAGAAGCGTGATGACGGCGCCGGCCGCCGCGGGAAGATTTTTGATTTTCATGATGGCAATCCCTTTCGAAGCAGAGGGTAAATGTGTGTCGGACTGGATCGGATCCGGCTCTCAATATAGCTGGATCTGCAACGGAAATCAAGCCGCCGACTGTTTTTTTCTGCACCTCCGAAAATGGGGCGGCAAGAAGAGGCGGAGGCCGGAACTGCCGTCGGCTCCGCATCGTCAAGCGCGATGAATCATGGGAAATTCTTGAGTTTTCATTGAAAAGCGGTTTTCTCATGCTATCTTACGGCAGAGCGGAGAGGAGTTGTTTTGGCTCCGGTTCTTGTTTTACAACGGTTTTCAAGCAGTTCAGGGAGGGCAGGCCGTGAGGTTGAGGAATTTCATGTCGCAGGAGAGTCTGGCGGAATTGTTCCGGCAGCAGGCGTTTTTCAGCCGTTTTCCTCCGGCGGCAGACCGGGAGGCGTGGTGCAGCAGCATGGATCCCTTCCGGCGGAAATATTTTCCGCTCCATGTGAAACAGGCGGAAACCCTGATGGAACGGGACTATGCGGAAATTTTCCCGCCGTTGAAGGCGGAAAATTTCTTTTCCTATGTTCGAAACGGCAACCGTCGGATTTTCGAGTCCGTTTATTTTACCCGTCGAAGTCATCTGGTGCTCCTCTGTCTTGCGGAGGCGATCGAGTATCGCCGCCGGTTTTTCCCCATGATGGTGGAGGGAATCTGGCAACTGCTGAACGAGGTGGTCTGGTATCTGCCTGCGCACGGCTATTATCGGGAGAATGACCCGATGCCCCGGTTGGATCTGCCGCGCACCGATCTCTTCTGTGCGGAAACCGGCGCAACTCTCGCCTGCGTGGTTCAGCTGTTCGGGAAAGAGCTGGAAACGGAATCGTCGGAACTGCTCAACTGGGTGCGTGAGTTCTGCATCGAGCGGGTCATCGTGCCGATCGAGGAGGAGCGCGTGCACGAATGGTGGCTGGACGGCCTCAACAACTGGGGGCCGTGGTGCGCCTCCAACGTCGCTCTGACCGCTTTTACCTTTCTGCACGATCAGCCGGCACGGCTTGCCCGGCTGATTTTGAAACTGGCCGAATGTTGTGATGCTTTCTACGATCGCTATGCCGCCGACGGGGGATGCGACGAAGGGCCGGGGTACTTTATGGCGGCGGGGATGCGTCTCATGATCTTCCTCGACCTGCTCAACACATACGCCGGCGGCAGTTGCCGCTGGTTCTACGCGGAGGAGAAGTTCCGGAACATCGGCGACTACATCGCCAAGGTTCATCTGACCGGGCCGTGGTTTGCCAGCATGGCGGATTCGGTGGCGAAATTCGACCGGCTGAACGCCGGACTGCTGAACCACTTCGCCGAACTTTCCGGCAGTGCGCGCCTGAAATCGTTTGCCGCGGAGGCTGCATTCGGATTTCTTCCGTCGGGAGCCGGAGAGATTCCGGACCGATTCCCCGGAAAGGGGACATTTCTTCATCTTGTTCTTCTGGACGAACTTGCACAGATATTCTGGGCGCCGGATCCGGCGGCCAGGGGGAAGTTCCCGGGGGAGAGGCGGACGGTGCTCCCGGAGCTTCAATTCTACCTTTTCCGGCAGAATCCGGAGAAGGAGGAGTCCGGTTCGATTCTCTGCATCAAAGGGGGACATAACAACGAAAATCACAATCATAACGATGTCGGAGAGTTCGAACTGTTCTTTGACGGGAAACCGGTAATCATCGATTGCGGTGCGACGGATTATACAAAGTTCACATTTTCGGAGCGTCGCTATGAAAACCGTTTTCTGAACAGTTCCGGGCACAACGTTCCGGCATTCAACGGAGTGCTGCAGGCGCCGGGAGCGGAATTCGCCGCCGGGCATCGGGAGCTGCTGGAGGACGGGGTTGCCATCGATATTGCCGGAGCGTATCCGAAGGCATCCGGCGTCACCTCCTGTGTGCGCCGGGCGGTGCTGAGACCTGACGGGGTGACTCTGATCGAGGATACGATTGGAGGAAAAGGAGAGATTGCCGTGGAACTTCCGCTGTACTGTGCGGTGAAACCGGCACTGACTCCGGCGGGGATCGAAATCGGCGGGATGAGGTTGCAACTTTCCGGCATCGAGCTGGAGTATCTGGAGGAGATTCCGCTGGAAGATGTCCGGATGAAGCTCTCCTGGGGCGACAGGCTCTGGTGCATTCACCTGAAAACGGCGATCGAAGAATCGGGAACCTGCCGCCTGGAATTCCAGCCGCGAGGTTGAATTTGCAGAAAAATGCCTCCTTCCCGACAGAAAAGGAGGTGTTGCAAACGGGGTCGGCTGGATTCCCGGTCGTCTTCACTTCGCCGTGTCGATGCTGTGTGTGAGATTTTTCATCGTCCGGGAAAGCAGTTCCCGGCAGTAACTGCCGAGACCGATCACGTCGGAACCGAGATTGATGAAGCGGAATCCCTCCGCGATGAGTTTCGCCGCGTTGTCCGGACCGCCGACAGTTCCGGCGAACTTGCCGGCCCGGAGCGCGGCTTCTGCGACCCGACGGCGGGCTGCGGCGATCTCCGGACGATCAAACTCCCCCGGATGGCCGATCGACTGGCTGAAGTCGCCGGGGCCGAAGAAGATGATGTCGATTCCGGGGACGGCGCAGATGGCGTCCAGCTCTTCCAGCGCTTCCACATCCTCGATCTGGACGATGACGAAGCGGTTGTGGTTGACGAACCGGAGGTATTCCTGAAAATCCATGTTGCAATAGGCGCCGTCGCGGTTGCCGCCGTCGATGGCGCGGCGGCCGACCGGATGGAACCGGACATTGCGTGCCACGGCGCGGGCGTCGTCGGCGGACATCACATGCGGCACCATGATGCCCGCGGCATCCAGTTCGAGCGGCTTGACCAGATCGCTGTAGGAGCCGCGGGCCACGCGGACCACCAGATCGGCGCCGAGGCTCTTCATGGCGAGAATCTGGCTTTCGAGCACGGAACGGTCGTTGGCGACATGTTCTTCGCAGACCCAGAGGCATTCGAATCCGTTCATGGCGGCGATCTCCAGCGCACGGGGGCAGGAGAGGTTGCTCTTGAAACAGAAGACGGTTTCGCCGCGTCTCAGTTTTTCCAGCGTTACACTTTTCCGGGGGGTGAACATGATGGATTATTCTCCTTTATATTTGGCGAGATGGTTTCGCATGATGCCGCGGGCGAGTTCGAGGTTGTGAGTTTCCAGCGCGTCGAGGATTCCCTGATGTTCGGCGGCCGCGGCCTGGCTCATGGCGCAGGACGCTCTGCTGCGGTTGAAGAAGATTTCCAGGAGACGCGAGAAGGAGCAGAGCAGTTCATTTCCGCTGACGGCCAGCAGCGCCCGGTGGAATTCGCAATCGCGCTGATAGTTGCGTTCGATCTCCTCCGGGGTGTCGTCATAACGGGCGCAGTCGGCGAGTCCGCGCAGCTCTTTGAGTTGCTCCCGGGTGATTTTTCCGGCGGCGATATCGAGTGCGTTGAGTTCGATCGCCAGGCGCGCTTCGAGCAGCTGGTAGTAGGAGAGGTCGCTGACGGCGATCTGAAAGCCGAGGATCCGGCTCAGCAGGGAGAAGTTGACCTGTCGGATCCGGGTGCCGCGTCGGGTGCCGGTTTCCACCAGCCCGAGAAACTTCAATCCCCGCAGCGCTTCGCGCACGCAGACCCGGCTCACGCCGAAAAGCACGGTCATCTCCTCTTCAGAGGGTAATTTATCGTTTAACGTCAGTTTGTGGTCGATAATGTATGATAAAATTGCGTCCACAACCTGCTCTGTCTTGCTGGAATTCTTCATTGGCATCATGAATATCCCTATTTTGTAATACAAATTATAATATAACACAGCCGGGTTGAAAATCAATGCCATGAAATGGAAGGTTATGGTTTCTTTCTCCCCGTGGAACACCGCCGGCGGAAAGAAACAGGATTCCGGCTTGCGGCGAAAGCGCAGCCCGGACTTCAGTTGGACTACCGCCGTGTCGGAATTTCCGCTGCTCTGTCCCGGGCGGTTACTTGCTCCGTTCCGCCGCCTGCGCCGCGGCTTTGACGTCGTCGGCGAGCTCGCTGGAGAGGTTGAAGAAGGGCAGCCACGGAATCGCCGCGCGGGCGTTGTAGTTCAACAGACCGATCTGAATCGCACCCTGATTTTCGTTGTGATTGTAAAGTCCGATCTGCCACCCCCAGGAATTGCCGACCGAACGGGTTGCATCCACGCCGGAGAGGTTCACCACGCCGAACATCGCACCGAGATTCTCGACGAAGATCGAAACCACGCCGATCGAAAAGCCGCGGTTTCGTTCCGCCGCGCCGAACCCTTTCACCTCCAGCCCGCCGACCTCGTTGCACGCCGCGAATGGCGCGACCGAAATTCCATAGGCACGGTACTGGTTGGTCAGCAGTGCCGCCAGATTGAGTCCGCACACCTCAACGTCGGAACGGAAGAACTGAAGGTACGGCACCAACGTCAGCTGGAACGGCGTCCAGGAACTGCTGATTTCGGTGTCGAATCCGTAGGTGTTGAAGAGGCCGGCTCCCGATCCGGCGAACGAGTCGCCGGCCTGCGTCGCCTGAATCCCGGCGAAAGCGAGGAACAGTGCCGCCACGGCTCCCAGACATGAATGTTTCATAAAAATTCCTCCTTGTTCCGCGGAAATTTCCACCGCCGGAATAAAAATATCTCATTTGCGGCGATTTTTCAACCGTGAAAAGCGCGGAAAACGTGGTATATTAATTCCATTGCGAAAAGGAATTCCGAAATCATGTTTGAATCGATCCACATCCGCGGCGCGTCACAGCACAATCTCAAGAACATCGATGTGACGATTCCGCGCAACAAGCTGGTGGTGATCACCGGACTTTCCGGCTCCGGAAAGTCTTCGCTCGCCTTCGACACCCTCTATGCCGAGGGGCAGCGGCGCTACGTCGAGAGTCTCTCCGCTTACGCGCGGCAGTTCCTCGACCGGCTTCAGAAGCCGAAGGTAGAACATATTGAAGGACTTTCCCCCGCCATCGCCATCGAACAGCGTACGGCGGGCGGCACACCTCGTTCGACGGTGGCGACCGTGACCGAAATCTACGACTATCTGCGGCTGCTCTACGCTCACGTCGGCATCGCGCACTGTCCTCATTGCGGACGGGTGCTCGAATCGCAGTCGGCACAGGCGATCGCCGAACAGCTGCTGGCGCTGCCGGCGGGGCGGAAGATGATGATTCTCGCCCCTTTCGTCAACGGGCGCAAGGGGGAACATCGCGACGTGCTCGAATCGATCCGTTCCGAGGGGTTCATCAGGGTGCGGATCGACGGGAAGATTCTACAGCTTGAGGAGGAGGAGCTGCCCGCGCTGGAGAAGAACAAGCGCCACACCATCGAAGCGGTAGTCGACCGGCTAATTACCGGGAAAATCGATCCTTCGCGCCTGACCGATTCGGTGGAAACCGCATTGCGTCACGGTTCCGGGACCATCCATGTTCTGCTGGAGGAGCCGCCGGATGAAACCGGGAAACCGGGCGGATTTGCGGAAGAGAAGTTCAGCGAGAACCTCGCCTGTCCGGACTGCGGCATCTCCTGCGGCGAACTGCTGCCGCGCAACTTCTCCTTCAACTCCCCTTACGGAGCGTGCACCACCTGCAACGGACTGGGAATTCAGCAGGTGATGGACCCGGCCAAAGTGGTGCCGGATCCGTCGCTGTCAATCCGCAACGGGGCGATTCCGGGGTGGCGTCGCGGCCCGCGCCATCTCATCATCTACTACAATCTGCTGCTGCGCAAGCTCGCCGAATGGCTGAACGAACCGGATATGCTCACCACGCCGTTCGAGAAGCTCTCCGAACGGACGCGGCACATTCTGCTCTACGGCAGCGGCGAGGAGCCGCTTGAATTCGACTACTACATGCACGGAAAAAAGTTCCACTGGAGCAAGCCGTTTGAAGGAATCCTCGAAAACCTGCGCCGCCGGATGGTGGAAACCGAATCCGAATCGGTCCGGGAGCGGCTGAGCGCGTACCTGAGTCCGCGGGAGTGTCCCGCCTGTCACGGGGCGCGGCTGAATCCGGTCAGCCTCGCGGTGACGGTGGGAGGGCTGTCGATCGACCGCTTCAACGCGCTCAGCGTTTCGGCCGCGCGGGATTTCATTGCCGAACTCAAGCTCGACGGAGAACATGCGGTCATCGCCGGAGATGTGCTCAAAGAGATCCGGAGCCGGCTGACCTTTCTCTGCGACGTGGGGTTGAACTACCTCACGCTCAACCGGGTTTCCAGTACGCTTTCCGGCGGGGAGGCGCAGCGCATCCGGCTCGCCACCCAGCTCGGCTGCGGACTGGTGGGCGTTCTCTACATCCTCGACGAACCTTCTATCGGACTGCACCAGCGCGACAACGACCGGCTGCTGGCGACGCTGGAAAAACTCCGCGACATCGGCAATACCGTGCTGGTGGTCGAACACGATCTTGACACGATCGAACGGGCAGACTACGTGCTCGACCTCGGTCCGGGGGCGGGGGTGCACGGCGGCGAACTGGTGGCGTGGGGGACGCCGAAGGAGCTGGTCAATTTCCCCCGTTCGCTCACTGCGGACTTCCTCGCCGGACGGCGGAAGATCGAAGTGCCTGCCGTGCGGCAGAAGGGGAACGGGCACAAGCTGGTGATTCGCGGCGCCCGGTACAACAACCTGCGCAACATCGATGCGGAGATTCCGCTCGGCACCTTCACCTGCGTCACCGGGGTTTCCGGATCCGGGAAGAGTTCGCTCATCAATGGAATTCTTGTGCGGGCGCTGAACGCCCATCAGGGGATTCAGGACCTGCCGCCGGGACCGTGCCGCGCGGTCGAGGGGCTGGAGTTCGTCGACAAGGCGATCGTCATCGACCAGAGTCCGATCGGCAGGACGCCGCGGTCGAATCCGGCGACCTACACCGACGCATTCGGCGGAATCCGGAAACTCTTCTCGGAGCTGCCGGAGTCGAAGGTGCGCGGATATGGTCCGGGGCGGTTCAGCTTCAACGTGAAGGGGGGGCGCTGCGAGGAGTGCCGTGGGGACGGCATCAAAAAGATTGAGATGCAGTTCCTCTCCGATGTGTATGTGGAGTGTGCGGCCTGCGCCGGACGGCGGTTCAACAAGGAGACGCTCGGGGTTCACTACAAGAAGAAGAACATCGCCGACGTGCTCGATCTCACGGTGAATCAGGCGGTTGAGTTTTTCAGTGCGATTCCGTCGCTTGCGCGCAAGTTCAAGACATTGCAGGAGGTGGGGCTGGGATACGTGACGCTCGGACAGCCGGCGACCACGCTTTCCGGCGGGGAGGCGCAGCGGGTGAAGCTGGCGGCGGAACTCGCGCGGGTGCCGCGCGGCCATACAGTTTATATCCTTGATGAACCGACCACCGGACTGCATCTGGCTGACATCGACCAGTTGCTCAAAGTGCTGTTCAAACTGCGGGATATGGGCAATACGGTGATCGTGATCGAACACAATCTGGATGTGATCAAGACGGCGGATTATCTGCTCGACCTCGGTCCGGAGGGGGGCGATGGCGGTGGGACGATCGTCGCCGCCGGGACTCCGGAAGAGGTGGCGAAGGTGAAGCGCTCCCACACCGGGCGTTACCTCCGCCGCTATCTCTGAAAGAATTGCCGTTGTTGCAGTAGAGGAGTGTCCGAGCGACATTTGCTTTTCATTAAAATCTTTTTCGATATCGCTTCCTGTTCCTCCTTCGGCAGCATGCCGCCGAAGGAGGAACCGTTCTCGCTTTTTTTCTTCTCAGGCCAGGTGGATTGTTTCTTGTGTCGGAGCAATTGTTTTTTTCGGAACCGGTTGTGAATGCAATCTGCGCAGAATATTAATTGCGTGGTCGAAGGAAGCGATGAAAACAACCTGACAATGCGATTCATTGCGAAAATCCAAATTCCATCGGAAATCTACCCCCGTAAAAAAAAACGAAAATAATGTATTTGCCTATTGACACTGGAAAAAAAAAGGATATTTTATTTACGTAAATAAAAAACAGGCCGGTGACCAGTATGCCGAAACATCAAGCCGTCAACATAACATGTATTGCCAGAGAGGCGGGACTCTCGATCGCCAGTGTATCCCGTGCGATGAACGGACGCAATGGTGTCAGCGAGGAGGTTCGTAAACGGGTGAATGAGCTGTTGAAGAAGCACAACTATGTGGCGTGCAACCATCTGATTCGAGAGAAACGGATAGCAATTCTTCAAAGCAGCGATTGTTTCGGCGGATATCTGACTGAGTTGTATCACGGATTCACGGAAACTGCGGAAGAGTTCGGTATTGATTTTTGCTCTGTCATCCATTCCGCTTCGGGGAAACGCACTTTGCTGGAAGAAATCCGGGAACTTCAGTGTTCCGGCGTGATTGTGCTTTTGCCGTTTCAATTTCAGAATGAGTTTCCCGCCCTCGCCAATTCCGAACTCAAGGTGATGCTTGTAGATAGTTATCCCACTGGGGAGGAAGGGAAATTCGGTTTTGTCAATCATGACGCTTATTCAGGTTCTCTCGCCGCTGTGAAACATCTCATTGAACTGGGGCATCGAAATATCGGCTATGTGCGCCATCCTCTGCGTACTGCCAACCATCAGGAACGCTTTCAAGCCTGGCAGGACGGCCTGGCTGAAATCGGAATTGTCCCGCCGCCCTCCTGGGTGATAGAGCCGGGAGATGCCTGTACCGAGGTGCGAAGGGAAACGGTATCGCTTCTTGAACGTCACCCGGAGTTGACGGCCTTGATGGTTACCAGTGACGAGGAGATTCCCGGCGTATTCCGGGCTGCTTGGGAAACGGGGCGAAAGATTCCAGATGACCTTTCGGTTGTGGGGTTTGACGATTTGCCGCAATGCAGTTGTTTCGTCCCGGCCCTCACGACTGTTCATCATCCGATCCGTGAAATAGCCTCTCTGGCCATCCGGGAACTGTCTCTCTGTTTAAAGGATTCCGATCGGCCGCTGCCGAAAAGCATCTTTCCCTGTCCGCTGATTGTTCGGGAAAGTACCGGGCGTCCTTCCGTTACAACGGCCCAGATTTACACCCCTTAACCCCAGGAGAACAAGGTATGAATTTTTATCTGATCAGCCACAGCATGAACCAACGGGAGAGAAAACAGATGAGAAATTGTTTCACGTTGATAGAATTGCTTGTTGTTATTGCGATTATCGCCGTTTTAGCGTCCATGCTGTTGCCGGCATTGAACCGGGCACGGGAAACCGCCAAGTCGGTCAACTGTCTGGCGCAGATGAAGCAATATTCTTCCGCCCACGTCTCGTATCAGAATGACAACAACGGAGTGCTGGTGCCGTGGGAGATCTATCGAGGGGCGACCAGAATATCCCGCTGGGGAGGGCTTTTCATCAATTACAATCCGGCTGTTGTGACCTGGGCGACCTACCTGCCCCTGAGTGTAGCGGCCTGTCCCTCCTTTGGAGACAGATCCGGGAAGTTGATGACGTATGCCTACAACAACAGTCTGACAAGTATCGTCTCCGGAGTGGCAGTTCCCCGCAAAAACGTTTCGATTCGTCATCCTGCCCGCGTGATAGAATTCATCTGCTGCTATCGGGCACCTTCCGGTGGAGGGCCGAGCAATGCGTACGGAACATATTATTTTCAGGGCTTGATTGCTCCGGTGGGCGGTGACATGGGAAAGATGCCGCACAGCAAGGTGATGAACTTCACATTTCTGGATGGACATGGAGAGTCGTTCCGCTTGGATGACGTCGTTCGACATGCGGCATCTGATCCTTCAGCCAGCAATATGACCTGGAAGGCGGAAAACATCAGTTTTTATCGTCTGTTCTGAATCTGATCAACAACACAGAAAATTTCATGACTGAATCCTGAGATGGAGGAATTTCCAGAAAGGTACAATGATGCGTAAAAAACGGTTTTCATTTATCTTATACAGTTTGGTTGCCGTAGCGACTGCAGGTCCGGTATCTGCCGGAATTCATGTTACTTATCCGGCCTATTCAGCTGAAATTGTCGACACCGGACAGCTGCAGATCCGCCGGGGGGAGGCTGGACTGCAGCTGTTCAGGGAAATGTTTTCCGCTTTCCGGAATGGCGGGAAGGCTTTTTTCGAATACCGACGGGGAATGAATTGTGAATTGGAGCCGGACTTTGAAAAAGGGCGGTTTGTCTGTAAATATGAAAAATCGAACCAGTTTCGGCTGACGAAAGTCATTACGCTGCAACCCGCCCGGCTCAAGGTGGAGTATACTTTTACGAATCTGTCCCCGGAACGACTTCATGCTGTCGAATATTCCATTTTGCTGCCCGGAAATGTCTGGTGCGGAAAAAACTATTCCTTCAACCGGGACAAAATGAAAGGCCGATTGCCTGATGCGGAGACTTTTCCCCAGGGTTCTCTGCTCGTCCCCGGAATCATTCGCGGAACCGTGGATCACTTTCAATTCCATTTTGCCGGAGCTTCTGCCGCGCTTCTGGATGGGAGGAGAGCCCGTTGGAGCCAAAACAGCTTCCGCTTCCGGGGGGGCCGGGGGGGAGGGGCGTTCATTCAGGATAAACCTGTCTCCTTCGGGTTTGAAATTATTTTCCCGCCGGGAGGGGAGAAGGCCGATTCGAACCTGATGAATGAGATGCAGGTCGTGAAATATTCTTCCATCGACCTGCGCACAGTTTCCAACATGGGATTTCAGGAAAATTCCAGGGCAAATGATGGTCTGGGCGGCTGGACGGATGAAGGGGCGGGCGGCAACGATCTACGCAACATTCCGGTTGGCCGGCAACTTTTCGGCGGAGTTCCTTTTTCCATCGTAAATCCGGCGGAAAACGGCGGCAGAAGCTGTATCGTTCTGGGCAATGCCGTGAAGCGTCATCTTCCCGATGCGGTGGAAATCCCGATGAACGCCCATGCGCGTTCGCTCTATTTCCTCCATGCCTCCGCGTGGGGGGCCAAAGGGGAGAAAATCGGCAGCTACCGGATCCGCTATGCCGACGGTGACGGCTGCGATATTCCGCTGGTAATCGGAAAGAACATCACAGACTGGTGGACTCCTGCAGATCTGGAGGAGGCGGTCGTCGGCTGGCAGGGGAAATCTGCCAGACGTTCTCCGGTCGGATTGGTTATTCACGGCTGGAACAATCCCCATCCTCAGAAAAAGATTCAATCGATTCTCTTCTCTTCGGTGCGCGCTCCGGGGATGCCGATTCTGGTTGCTCTGACCGGATCAAATCAGCAGGTTTCGCTGGTTCGCGGAACTGCAAAGCAGCATCGTACCGATCTCCGGGGCTGGGTGCCTTTTTCCGTGACGGAACTGCCGCTCTCCGGAGAAAAGAATCCATTGGACGGATCCCGGGAAATAACGCGCCACGCTCCAGCCGGAAAATACGGATTTGTCGGTGTCCGAAATGGACGATTTGAATTTAAGAACGGGAAACGGGCCAAATTTTTCGGACTGGCTCTGGTTGGCGCCGCCTGTTTCCCGGAAGTGGAACAGGCGGAGACTCTGGCGAAACATCTGGCGGAACTGGGTTGCAACATTGTACGGCTGCATCTCTATGACAACAATGCTTTCACTGCCCAGAACAAGCCACGTGTCAACATCTTCGGTGACGGAGCGGCTTCCAGTAACCTGTCGGAGAAACGCATGGCGCAATTGGATTACCTGATTGCAAAGCTGAAGGAGCAGGGCATCTATATTTACCTCGATTTGGACAGTGCGCGGGTTTATACCAGTCAGGATGGCGTCATCGTCGGAAAAACGGATAAATTCGGCAATTCGGAGGAGAAACGCGGCATCTATTTCGACCGGGCCACGATTGCCGCACGAAAGAGGTTCGCCCGGGAGCTGCTGCTGCACCGTAATCCGTGGACCGGTTTGCGCTACGTTGAAGAACCGGCCATCGCCCTGATCGATTTAGCCAACGAGAACAGCGTTTTCCTGCTGGATGTCTGGCGAAAACTCGACGGGCCGTATCTGGAAACTTATACGAAACTCTGGAATGCCTGGTTATTGCGCCGCTATGCCGATCAGCAGAAGCTGAAAGCCGCCTGGGGCAACTCTCTCGGTCCGGATGAAACCCTCGGCGCGGGCAACGTCAAGGCGGTACTTCCCGTCGGAATGCCGTTGGGAAACTGGGGAGGACGGGATACCCCGCGTCTCACGGACGGCATCCGTTTCGCCACCGAGCTTCAAACGGCAGGCAACCGGGAGATGTATCAGTACCTGCGTTCTCTTGGCGTAAAGATACCGATCACCGGTTCTCAACCGCTGTTCCTCAATCCGCCGGATTTAATGTCCGTTGCCGATCTTGATTTTGTTGACCTGCATCCCTATTTCTTCGGTGCAAGACCGATGCTGCAGGGGGATATCCCCGATTATGATACCATTACCCAGATTGCGCTGGCCAGGGTGAAGAATAAGCCGCTGACCGTCACGGAATGGAACTACCACAATAAGGATATCTTTCCCTGGCGGAATGATGCACCAGTATTCGTAGCTGCTTATGCCGCATTGCAGGATGTAGATTGTCTGATTGCTCACAGCTACAGCGGAACCACTCGAAAACGCAGTCGGATTGAGTGGAGTCAGGAGGTACACAATGACCCGGCTTTCATCGGACAGTGGATGGCAGCATCGCATGTGTTTTTACGGGGGGACGTCGCACCTGCCCGCATTGCGGTTCCCGCCGCAAGCTATGATAAAGACAGCGTCTATCTGCGGGAAACTCCGCAGCCATCCGTTGGATTCAATCCTTTCATTCATCGGCTGTATACGGAGTTCGATGCGACCGGAGTGACCGAAGCCGCTCCTCCAAATTTCAGTCAGAGGCTGGAGAGTGATACCGGGGAATTGATCTGGCACAGGACGAAGGGCGTGTTTCTGCTGGATTCACTTCGAACCCGGGCGGTGATCGGACGTCTGGACCGGGCTGAGAAGCTGCTGTCGGAAGCTGCTCCTTTGAAGGTATTTTCTCAAAGCGAAAATCCGCAGAGCATTGTCGTCACCTCCATGGACGGCGAGGCGGTTTCCCGTTCTGCAAACCTGTTGCTGACGGCATGCGGCAGATGTGAGAACAGCGGTATGGTCTGGGATGCTTCCGGCAGTCGGGCACTTGATCGAGGCCGAGCCCCCATTATGATTGAGCCGGTCCGGGCCCGGATTGAATTGCGGGGAATGGAATCTCCCGAATCGTGCCGGGTGACTGCATTGAATGGAGACGGTACGCTTCAAAAAGAGATCCCATGCCATGGGCAGGGGGAGGTGCTGACATTCTCATTGAGTGGGGATACGATATTTTACCGGATTTATAGAGTCAAAAAAGGGTTGTGAAGAATGTATGGTTTTGAGTTGGAAGGGATGCGGCGGTCGGGAGACTTCCGTCTGATTCCCCCTCGTTTTCAACGATATGAACTTTTCGGCGGCGAGCGGCGTGATTGGAGTGTATTCAATTGTTCCGTTTTTAATCATCTGCCCGGAGAATTTTCCTGGAGACTTTATTACACGGCCGGAGATTCCAGCATTTCCGGTTCTCAAGGCGCATTTGTGTGTGAGTCGGCAGACGGCATCACCTGGAATGAGGCGCGTCCGCTGCTCTTTTCCGGGATCCCGTCGACGGCAAAAGTCTGCCATCTCTCCGTTCTCCAGCCGGATTGCGGGGATCGGAAGTGGCGGCTTTTCGGATGGGTGTTTCTTCCGGCAGAGAATCTGATCCGCTATTTGATGTTTTCCGGGGATGATGGTCTGGAGTGGCAGGTGCACGATTTCGACAATCCCGGCCTGATTCATCCGATGGATCGGGAAGCGGGCGGGAAGGCTGGTTTTGAGAGGTTGATTCCTCACTGCAGTTCTCTGCCTGACAGGGAGGTTCTGTCTCCGGAGGAGTTGTTTTCCCGACGATTCCGGCTTGCCAATGACGCATCCACTGTCAATCGACTCTCCGGAGGCGGCTTCGAGTTTTTCGGTGTCTGGCTGGCCGAGAATCCGATCGGAGGGTTGCATCGGGCCGAAATGGAAAATGTGCCGTCCGTTTATAGGATCATCCAGCGCCGGACCAGTCCGGATGGAATCAACTGGTCCGGTCCGGAAATCGTTCTCGCACCGGACGACGATGACCCGCCGCTTTTTCAATTTTACAATCTCACCGTTACAGATTTGCCGGAACTGCGTATCGGCCTGCTGGACCGGTATGAATGTGAAAGGCAGACGCTGGAACCGGAACTGATATTCTGCCGGGATCCCCGACGGTGGCATCGTCCGTTCCGGAGACCGTTTCTGCCCGTGAAAGGGGAGGGGGCGGATGCCGGCATGATTCACACTGCGCATAATCTGGTTTTTGAGGGGAACCGGGTGCGCCTTTATTACACGGTCAGCCATTTTCATCACAATAACAGCTTTCTGGAGAATCCTCTACCCCGGCAGCGCTCGTTGCGGATGGTGGAATTTCCGGCGGATCGTTATTGTGGAGTGGACGGCAGTGGGCGCCTGGATATTCCGCTGATATTTTTCTCTGCCGGAAGATTGACGTTAAATGCGGAGGTTCGGGGAGAGATTCGTTATGAACTGCTTGACATCAATGGCGCTCCGCTTCCCGGGTGCGGTATCAGTGAAAGCATTCCGCTCCGGGGGAATCAAGCGAATCATTGCCTGCGCTGGAGGTCGACAGGCGGTCCGGTGATGAAGGAATGCACTTTGCGGCTGGAGATGCGCGACAGTACATTGTATCGGATCAATCCTCTTTTGAAAACGAAAAAACATTTTAATCTGGAACGTTGAAATGCTCTTTCAAAAAGAAATCGATGAGAGTGAGGTCTGGGATGTCGTTGTCTGCGGCGGAGGTCCTGCCGGGATTGGCGCCGCCTGTGCCGCGGCGCGAGAAGGGGCCGAAACTCTGCTGCTGGAGTTGTCCGGCTGCCTGGGAGGGGTGTCCAGCAATTGTGAACTTCCCTTCTGGCTCGGCGGTATGAAGAACGGCAAGGCTATCAATGGTGGAATTTTTGGGGAACTTGTTCATTGGCAAAAGGAACAATATGGCAGGAAGACCCCGGCGGAAAAATACCGTTTGGAGATGTTGGCGCTTCGAGATGAAATCATTTGCAGGAGTGACGATCTCAAATTGTTTTTTGATCGGCTGCTTCGTACGGCAGGCGTGAAGTGTCGTTTTTTCACCCGGGTCGTAGATGCTGTCCGGAAGGATAACCGCATCACGCACGCAATCGTTGCGGATAAAGCGGGCATTCACGCGGTACGGGGACGCTTCTTCATTGATTGTACGGGCGATGCGGATTTGACCAGTTTTGCCGGATTTGCAACTTACCGGGAAAAAATCTGTGCTCCGGTCAGTGTGATCTGGCAGGTGGAAGGAATACAGTTGGAACAATTCCGACAATATTTTGTACAGGGGGCAGATCGGCGTTTCCGGAAATTGATTCGGGGGCAGCGAGCGGCGGGGAACTGGCCTTGGCCGGATCCGATTCTGAGTATGTTTCCGCTATGGGAAGCTGGAGCCATGTTGGTCAACGGCGGTATGGCTCAGGTAAATCTAGATGGATGTTCTCCTGCTGATTTATCCAGTGCAATGCAAACAGGCAGGGAGATGATCGATCATATTCTGAATCGGATCATGAGGCCTCTGATTCCGGGAATGCGGAATGCATTTGTGCGAAAGACAGCGGCATTTCCCGGAGTCAGGGAAACGCGGAAAATAGTGGGGAAGTGCCGCCTGACGGAAGAGATGCTTCTTTCCGGCGCAACACCGGAGAAGATTGAATATGAAATTTAATTTTACAAGTTTTTTTATATTTAACAAACATAATATAAGTTAATTACAACTTTTTTCTTGAAAAATGTATTTTGATAGTTTTGTCGCCTTTTGTTGGTTTTATTCATTTATATGGGTAATTAAGGGATAAAAAGCGGATAAAAAACGGGCGCCCCGCGTGGAGCGCCCGGAGGTCGGAGAAACAAAATCAATCGTTTTTTTCTCCGTTTGCATTCTCGGCGGTCAGTCCGTCGGCATCGGCGGATACCGAAAGCGGCGAATTCGACGCCCGGACGATCTCCGCGGCGGCCTGACCAGTCGCCCGGTCGCGCACACTCGCGTACCACACCTTCCGGCGGCCGAACCAGCACTCGAACCCAGGTACCGGATAGTCGGCCGTCGCAGTCTTCGCCTCCACGCCGCCGCCCCAGGTGTCGCTGCCCGCGGCGATGCTCTTCTCCTTCGTCGAATCAGTGACGGCCTCCACCATCGCGCAGCCGGTCAGCACAGGGAGCAACAGCGCGGCCAGCAGCGCCAGCAGGACGCCGATGACTTTGAAATGCTTCCGCTCTCGGAACTCCTCCTTCTTCCCCTTGTTCCAGTTTGCAACCGGCCGGAAGTAGCCGCAGACGCGGCTGAAGACTTCGCATTTTTCACCACATTTTTCACTCATAGAAACCTCCTGTTATTTTGCCTTCACGATCGGAACCCCGATCATCTCATGATACTGTTTCACTGCGGCGACAAACCCGCAGTTTTCCTCCACCTTTTTCTCCAGCTCATCCAGGCGGGAGCAGTGAGCGCCCATGTCCTCCCGGCAGTCCGCTTTATCCACGAAACCCCGGAGAGACTTGTGCAGCAGCCGCAGTTCCGCCGCCACCCAGGTCAGCACCGAGGTCATCACCAGAAGAGCTCCGGAAAGCAGCGCAATCGCCCATCCTTCGCTCATTCGGACACTCCCTCCGGTTTCGTCCAGCCGGACCAGCCGAAGAGCTCACAGTAGTTGCTCCAGCGGCGTGCTTTGTTCATCCAGAGATAGCGACGGATGTCATACCAGCCGTACCGGTCTTTGACCAGCGTGTAGCAGTTCCGGCGAAAACGGTCATTCGCCGCGGTGAACTGTTCGCGCGTGCCGCCTTCGTCGTATTCGACATCGTGGATCAGCGCCGCAGCCTCGAACAGCTCGGCGCTTTCCGTTACGATCTTCCGGAGCCAATCCGGGAACCGGTCCGGGCCGATGCCGTTGTAAATCCTACTGATCTCCTCCTCGCTGTACCGGTCGAGAATCTCGACGTTTTCCAGATTCAGCTCTCTTGCCTTCTTGATTAACTCTTCGACAGTCATTCCGTCACCTCCTCCTTTCCAATGTTTTCTCGTGTTCTTCTTCTTGTTTTCTGCACATCCACGCGGTTGCGTCAAGCTCCGCCTGTTTTGCAGGTCGCTCCACAACCGGGCGAATGATTTTCAGCAGCATGTAGAGCAGAAGCCCGAACCGGTGCCGCTGGTAAGCGTGTCGCAACTCATGCACGACGCTTCCGAACCAGACCACAGCATTTTTGTCCGGAGCGACATACAGCCGGTCGAACAGAGCTGAATACATCGCCTGATACTTCCCCTCGACCCCGTTCATGCTTCGCAACTCAATTCTGCGCCACGGCGTTTCGCGGAGCCATGCGCCTCCGGAAGTCTGCCCGTACTCCGCTAAAAGTTTTTCAAGCTCATTTTTCATCTGTTCTGAAACTCACCGTACAGCTGTGCAATCTCCTCGGAGGAGAGAACCCGGGTGAAAAT
>OLGD01000412.1_pt1 | contig 88512 bp, 69 predicted proteins | sample 1605311 | NCBI WGS metagenome assembly OLGD01 (sample SAMEA3888917, study PRJEB22519) | human gut metagenome | biome: human gut; feature: human-associated habitat; material: faeces | place: Denmark | collected 2010
AATGAGCCTTCTGCCTCTTTTTTTCATCCCCCCAAATTAAAAACTTTTGAAATTACCTCTGCAGAAAATAGAACGAAAACGACGAGAAACTGGTACCGAAGATTCATTCAATACGCCTCTTTTTTGAAATAGCCCGGAGGGGCATGCTGAAATTTTCTGTTACTATATCATCTTGCTTGCGGATTGCAAATTCTCTCCAGCAGGCAATCGAAGCCCCCCGGCTGAAACGAGGCGATACATCAAGGTTCCCCATCTCATTCTTCAACGAGGCTTCCGGAGCAACGCGCCCTCCCCCGGGCGCGGCAAGTCCAATTCCCCTGAACCAATGCGCAGCAACGATCTCCATGCTTGAGACCCATAAGAAAGCTCTTTTTCCCGGAAACTGATGCTGGGCAATCGTCATCTCAGATGTTTCGTGTCGGACGAAATTTCTTCCGATACACCCGCGGCGTTTCCCCATAATATTTCCGGAACGTTGCTCCGAAATGACTCTGGTCGCGCATGCCGCATTTTTCCATAACCGCAGAGATGGTCAGATCTGTATGACGGAGGAGTTCCGCTGCGGAATCCATCCGTTTCTTCATCAGATATTCCAGCCAGGAATAACCGGTTTCCTCCTTGAACAGATGCAGAAAACGGGATGGGCTCAGAAAGACCTCCGCCGCCATCTGCCGGGCCGAAAGTGGTGTCCCCGGAGACGCTCCACGCAGACGAGCGCGTGGCGGATGCGGGAGTCGGCAACCCGGTCACCGAGCTGTTCCAGCTCGTTCTGTTCGCGTCTCGCCAGCAATATCCGGCACAACGGCGGAAAAATCTTCAGCGCCGCAGCCGTATTGCAGTCCCGCATCAGCGGAATATCCTCATGCAGCAACTCCAGACTTCGGTAGGGGCAGCGGGCTCCCTCCTCCCGAAAGATGCCGAGCAGAACAACTTCCAGCTCCTGTTCCTCGTTGAACAGTGGAACAACCAGCTCCGATGCCCCCGCATGACAACGGTGCAGAAACGGGGTGCGGTTGCCGGCTATTCTTTCCACCAGAAGCTGATTATCGTTGCGAATACAATGTTCCAGGCGGACTTTGTTCTTTTTCACCGCCCGGCAGAACGCACAGCAGTGCAATGTGTGTTCCGGAGAAAATCCGCATGCGTCGCGGCCGATCCCGATGCCCTCCAGAGAAAGCCAGAGCCGCAGAGCTTCTCGCTTTCCATGAGAATCTTTTCCGCGTCTTTCATCTTGCTGAAATACCCGTTTTATGTGTTTTTTCTTATTGATAGCACGGTCCGCGCCGACGCTTTTATCGACAACCTCCGGCGACGGTGGTCCTCTGCCGCGAAGCGGGATTCCCCCTGCACTTTCCTGCGTATCTGCAGCCGCCGACCGCCTGCGCCAGATTCTCCGGATGGGAAACGCCCGGGAAGTTCAATCTGAAGGAAATCTGCGATCTCCACCGCGCGGAATTTCCCGATCTGCCCTGCGGTTGTGCCAGAAGCATGAAGATTCCGGGCAGCGCCCTCATGATGTTTGCCGGGACGCGGGCACTGCACTGTGACTGTTCCACCGCCGCTGAAATCACCCGCGGCAAATTTGAATCCAGAGAACAGATCCGCGCACGGATGGAGCTCTTCCGGAAGATCCGTCCCAATTCGAAACTTGCGCTGGAAACGCTTTCCTCTGCAATCGGAATCCGCGAGGAAGGCCACATCCGTTCACTCTATCCCCTGTGCGGGAAAGAGCTTCTCACGGGAATGGATTTCCCCGACACCATCGGATGCGGCACCTATCCGGTTGACATTCACGGCAACGAGGACAAATCCATCTCCTTCATGCGCCTGACGGGTGAGAAACTCGTCTACAAAGTCAGCCGCATGGTTTTGCAGGAACACTGGCTGCCGGAAGGAAAGACGCTGCCGTTCTACCGGATTCCTCTGCACTGTCTGATCCCCCATGGAACTCACAACGTCATCTGTGCGGGGCGAATGCTGGATGCCGATCCCGTCGCCTTCGGCGCCGTGCGCGTCATGGTGAATCTGAATCAGTGCGGCGAGGCCCGCCGGAGTTGCCGCATGGCAGGCCATGCACCATCGCTGCGGAATTGCCGAGACCGATTTCCGGGAAAACCGCCGTCTGCTGACTGCGGGCGGTTCTTGCTTCGCTTGAAAAACGACAAAAAACGGGCTGCCGCAAAACTGCACCGCTTCGCGGCAGCCCCGGATTCCGTTTCCGTGTTACCGGTTGCTCCAGACCGCGCAGGAGCAGGGCGACATCCGCAGCCGGGCCGCGCCGGGAACCCCTTCCAGAACGGCGTCGCCGCACGCAAGCACCCGGTTGAACCGGTCCGCGCCGGGCAGAGCGAACTCCGCAATGTTCTCCTTCTCCTCCGGATTGACCGCGACCACCCAGCGTTCTTCGCCGAGGAACCGTTCGTAAACCAGCGGGCTCTTTCCTTTCCCGCAGTAGAGGCAGCGGAAACCGCCCCGCGAACGAAGCGCCGCATTCGCCCGCCGCAGCGCGATCAGTTTCCGGGTGAAGGCGAGCAGCGATTCCGGATCCTTCTCCTGCGTCTCCACGTCGGGACGCCCCGGATCCGGGTCGAGCGGCAGATAGAATTTCTCCGGTTCCGCAGTCGAAAATCCCGCCTTCGCCCCCGGAGCCCACTGCATCGGCGTGCGGCATTCCGAACGGCTGTAGGATCCCTCCTTGTTGCCGAGCCCGGCCACGTTCGCCATACCGATCTCATCGCCGTAGTAGACAAACGGCACCCCCGGCAGCAGCATGAGAAAGGTGTGTGTCAGCCGCAGCTCCGCCAGCGAACGCCGGCCACGGATGCGGCTCATATCGTGGTTCGCGGTCGGTACGGCGACGAAACCGCGGTCGCCGATGTGCGCGAGGTTGCCGGTGAGCTCTTCGATGAAGCGCGATGCATCCCCCTTTCCGTCCCGGCTGAAGAAGCAGTTTTCCCGCAGGAAGAGATCCCGGAACCCCTCCTGCCCGAAGTGAATCATGAAGTCAATATGGAATCCGGCGTCGATCGCCTTCGGCGGGCAAGACCATTCCGAAATCAGCACCGCTTCCGGATAGTTCTCGTCGAGCCAGCTGCGGTAGTAGTGCCAGATCTCCCGGATGCCGTCGCCGTCCGGATCGCCCTTGACCAGGCTGGGCGCCATATCCACTCGGAAGCCGTCGCAGCCGAGGTCGAGCCAGAACTTCATGATGTTCTTCGTCTCCTCCCACACCCGGCGGACCGCCGGATCATCGGAGGATTTCTGCCATGGCATCGTCGGATCCGGCTTCTTGAAACCGTAGTTCAGCGCCGGCTGGCAGGCGAAGAAGTTGATCATGAAATACCCGTTCCGCGGCTCCATACCGGAGATGAACCGGTAGTCGCCGGTCTTCTCCCCCCAGCCGTCGGTCCAGACGAAGTAGTCGTCATACGCCGTCTTCTCCGCCGAAGCGGAGGCCTTGAACCACGGGTGTTCGATCGAAGTGTGTCCGGCGACCAGGTCGAGCACGATCCGGATCCCGCGGGCATGCGCCTCCTCGCAGAGGCGCTTCATGTCGTCGTTGGTTCCGTACCGCGGCGCGATCCGGTAGAAGTCCGCCACGTCGTATCCCGCATCCATGAAGGGGGAGACGAAACAGGGATTCAGCCAGATTGCATTCACATTCAGAGACTTGATGTAATCCAACCGGTCGATGATTCCCGGAAGGTCCCCGATTCCGTCACCGTTGGTGTCCTGAAAGGACTGCGGATAAATTTCGTAAAACACTGCATCGTCGAGCCACGCGGGCGTACCCATGATATTTCCTCCCTGCTTAAAATTCATTGTTCCGGGTTCTGACTTTAATTTAACGGCTTCAGAACAATATTCAATTTGCATTTACCGGGAATTTGCACTATATTTCCGGGAAAAATCTACAATTCAGGAAAGAAACGCCCCGTCATGGAAATTCTCTGCTCCGCCGGCGAAATCGCCCGGCACATCGCCCGGCTCGGCCGGGAGATCACCGAATACTACCGCGGCAAACCGTTGACCCTGGTCTCGCTGATGAACGGCGCCCTCCCCTTCGCCGCCGACCTCATGCGGGCAATCGACCTGCCGCTCTACGTCGATACCGTCAGCGTTTCCAGCTACCATGACTGCAAAAGCAGCGGCGAACTGAATTTCCGCTCCACGCTGAAACTCCCTCCTGCCGGACGGCACATCCTGCTCGCCGACGAGGTGCTCGACACCGGATTCACCCTCCGGTGCGTCGCCGACTATTTTCGGAACCGCGGCGCCGCCTCCGTCCGGACCGCGGTGATGGTGGAGAAGATCCGCCCCCGCCCGGAGGGAATCGAACACGCCGACTGGACCGGCATCGTTCTCCCCGACCGCTACCTCGTCGGCTACGGACTCGACGCCGACGAACTCTACCGGAACCTCCCCTGTATCGCCGCCCTCACGACGGAGAAATAACTCCGTTCGTCGCTGTAAAAAAAATCCGCCCGCGCCCGGTTGCTTCCCGGGAACAGGCGGAATCTTTTCATCCGGCAGAACCGCGCCGGAATTACATCCAGTGCTTCAGCAGCTCCTCGCGCGAAAGCGTGGTGAAGTAGCTCGCCGGAATGTCGAGAATGGTGAACGCCCCCTTGCGTCCCTCGCGGGCGAGGCGAACCACCGCCCGTGCATGTGCCACGAGCACGTTGGCGGTCGCTTCCGGATTGCTCCCCCACTGACAGCGGTACTCGGCCAGAGCGGCGTTGCCGTTTCCGGTCTTTCCGGCGGCAATCGCCAGACCGTCGTGCGGGAACCCCTTGTACTTTTCATCCAGCTCCTGCTGGCTGATGAAATTCACCGTGGTCCGGTAAGGCGCGAAGTAGCCGGGCATTTCGAGAATGGCGCGGGTGATCGCCTCCTTGTCGGCTCCCTCCTCGACGACGACGAAGCATTCGCGCGTGTGCATGTCGCCGGGCTGGAAATCGGGATTCTCCCCGCGGCGGACCCGTTCGATCGCCTCGGGAATCGCATGAGTGAACTGCCGGGCGTCCTTCACCCCCGGAATCGTCCGCAGCGCGTCGGAGTGGCCCATGCTCAGCCCACCCTTCGGCCCGAGGCCGTAAAATCCGTAGGCCCGCGCGCCGGGAATGAACGCGCCGCCGAGCACCCGCTCCAGCGAGAAAATGCCCGGATCCCAGCCGGTCGAAATGACCGACACGTGCCCCGCCGCCTTCGCCGCGGCATCCATCTCGGCGAAATACTCCGGAATCCGGCTGTGATTGTCGAAACTGTCCACCGTGTTAACCAGCTTCGCCATCATCGGCCCCTGCTTGGGCAGGTCGTTCTTGGAGCCGCCGCAGAGAATCGCCACATCAGGGCGGAACGCGGCCAGCCACGCCCCGCTGTCGCCGATCGGCATCACGGGAATCGAAGTCAGCTCCTTCTTCACCCGTTCCGGCGAACGGCTCACCACGCCCACCGCTTCCATATCCGGATTGTTGCGAAGCGAGGCGAGCACCCCGCGTCCGACATTGCCGTACCCGGCAATCACGACTCGAATTTTCTCCATCATGCACCACACTTTCCTGTAGGTTCGATTATTCTTTTAATTTAGCGGAAGAAGCCGTTTTTTTCAATCGAAGTTTGAAAATAAAATACTCCCGGAAGAATCCCGATTGCGTTTCCGCGATTTCCGGTGTATAGTATTCATAACACAGTACAACGGACCGGAAGAGAGCTCTCCTCCGGTTGAAAAACAACCATTGACGTGATATCGAGAAAATGAAACGATCCACCGAAAAAGAGGTTTGTCCGCAGGAAATTCCCGCCCACTTCCCCGTCAAAGCACCGGAATACTACAACTTCGGATATGATGTAGTCGACGAATGGGCCAGACGCGACCGCAATAAACTGGCCATGATCTGGGCAAATCAGCGGGGCGAAGAAAAACGCTTCACCTTCCACGACATGAGCAAACTCTCCAACCAGGCGGCCAATCTGCTGATCAAACTCGGCATCACCGCCGGAGACCGCGTCTTCATCATGCTGCCCCGGCTGCCGGAGTGGTGGATCTTCTCGCTGGCGCTGATCAAGCTCGGCGCGGTTCAGTGCCCCTCCCCGACGCTGCTGACCAGCCAGGATATCCAGCACCGCATCCGTTACGGCAAGTTCAAGATGGTCATCACCGATTCGGAGAACGCTCACAAGTTCGACGAAATCTACGATGACTGCCCCTCTCTGGGAATCCGGCTGCTGGTCGACGGCGAACGCCCGAACTGGATCAGCTACCGCGCCGAAATTGCCGGTCCGAACAGCACACTCTCCCGGCACGCGGTCAAAAGTCCGGTCAAGATCCGAACCCGTTCGAGCGCGCCGATGCTGCTGATCTTCACCAGCGGCACGAGCAAGTATCCGAAGATGGTGATGCACAACTTCGCCTATCCGCTTGGCCACCAGATCACCGCGGAACTCTGGCACAATCTCAAGCCCAACGACCTGCATATGACCGTCTCGGATACCGGATGGGGCAAGAATTTGTGGGGCAACTACTTCGGCCAGTGGATCATCGGCGTCTGCCTCTTCATCTACGACATCCGCGGCAAATTTCACGCCGACGAACTTCTCCCCCTGATCGAAAAGTATGAACTCACCAGCTTCTGCGCGCCGCCGACCGTATACCGGATGATGACGCTCAACGACATCGGCCGTTACGACTTCACCGAACTGCGCGAATGCACCACCGCCGGCGAACCGATGCAGACCGAGACGATCCGCCTCTGGAAGGAGAGCACCGGGCTCACCATCCGCGAAGCCTACGGGCAGACCGAAACCGTCTGCATGATCGGCACCTTCCGCTGGGTGAAGCCGAAACCGGGTTCGATGGGCGTCCCCGCACCCGGTTGGAAAGTGGAAATCCACGACGAAGAGGGCAAACCGGTCAAGCAAGGGGAAGACGGCAGGATCGCAGTGAAGATCTCCGACGGAGACCGCCCGGTGGGTCTCTTCGACAAGTACCTCTACAACGAGCCGGAAAACAAGGCCTGCTTCATCGGGGATTTCTACTACACCGGGGACCGCGCCTATCAGGATGAGGACGGCTACTTCTGGTTCGTCGGGCGCACCGACGACATCATCAAGAGCTCCGGTTACCGGATCGGCCCCTCCGAGGTGGAGGATGTCATCTCCCACCATCCGGCGGTGCTGGAAGTCGCGGTGGTCGGCGCGCCGGACCCGCTGCGCGGTGCCCGTGTCAAGGCCTACATCGTGCTCCGCCCGGAGTTCGAAGCGACCGAATCGCTCGTGCGCGAAATTCAGAATTTCGTCAAAAAGGAGACGGCGCCCTACAAATACCCGCGGGAAATCGAGTTCATCCGGCAGATGCCGAAAACCTTCTCCGGCAAAATCAAGCGCGACGTTCTCCGCCACCACGCCGAAACCGGGGAAGGCTGGGAGCACTGAGTCACGGCCGGCCCTTCCACCGCGGGAGAATCTGGAGTTGAAGCGCCTGTCAGGGAAGAATCACCGCAGTTTCCGACGCCGCCAACGCGGCGCATCGCTGCTGGAAGCGATGATCGCACTGTGTGTACTTTTTCTGCTCTTTTTCGGCCTGCTCCAGATCTTCCACTGGTGCGTGGCGGAGCTGTTCTGCGAATATGCCGCCTACTACTCGGCCAAAGGGCTCGCTCTCGGATACCGGCCGCAACTGGCATGGCGCTCGGGCCGGGTGGCGGCAATCGGCATCTCCGGCCCTCTGGAAGGGGGAAACGCCGCCGGAGATGAACGGGCTCTGGCGGAACGCTACATGACACGCGGCGACGCCAGCGGCGTGCGGTACCGTTACTGGCTGCCCAGAGCCGGTTCGGAGGAGCCGGAACTGCGCCTGAGCGGGCGGAGCGATCTGCTCTCCGGCGACACCGGCGTCATCACCTCCACCGTACGGCTTCACAACGCGCCGCTGCTCCATTCGAATCTTGCCGCCCCGCTGGGAATTGCCGTTCCGCCCTCTCCCGCCGCGACGGTCCGTACCCGAGACTACTCCCGTCTTTACCTGAAGGAGTGACGCGCCATGGTTCGCACCTCCTGCCGACGCGGCTCCGGCGAAACCGGCCAGGTTCTTCTGGTCGGAATCATCATGCTTCTGACGCTGCTCATCGCCCTGTTTTTCCTCTTCGATCTGCACAACGTCATGCGGGCGAAATTCAAAACCGAGACTGCCCAGCAGGCGGCGGCACTGGCCGGCGCCGCCTGGCAGCGCGCCTCCCTCAATCTGATCGGAGAAATCAACCTCATCAAAGCGGCGGAAACGCTGCTCGAAGAGGATTCCCGCTGGGAGGATTTTTCCCGACTCGACACCGCCGGCGGCGACCTGTACACGCTGGAAAACGCGCAACGGCTCAACGCCCGCCTCGCTCTGCTGACCGAAATGCAGTCGCGCATCAGCTTCATCGGTCCGCTGATCGGCTTTGCCGCCGCCCAGCAGGCCGCCAAGGCAAACGGCCTCAACCCGATCACCAGCCTCGCGTTCTATCGGGAACTGCTGCTCACCGACCGGCGCTATTTCCCGGAGCTGGGCGGCGCGCCGGAATATATTCATGGCTACCGCTGGCGGCTGCCTTATCTCGCCCTGGTCGGCGCGATCGACGACAACGGCGTGGCGGTCTACCCCAACGCCCGGCTCACCGGAACGCCGCAGGTCACGCCGGCCGCCGTCGGTGACGAGCAGCTTTACGAGGAAATTTTTCTCCATGCCGGAGAGATCGCCGCGGCGGATCCGCCGACGCAGAGCCACTGGTTCGGCGCGACCTACCACTTCGTCAAATGGAAGGATGAACAGTTTCGGGGCAAATGGTGGGAGATCGACTACTCGTTCGCAAAATTCCCAGGCGAGAGCGAAATCTTCACGCTCGGTCTCCAGTACGACTCCGCAACGGAAACTCCATGGAACACCACCGGATACGGCTGCACGGACAACCTTCCGACACTGGAGAAGCTTCTGCCCGGCGAAACGATCCGTCCCGACGACCACCGCCAGGCCTGGGAAACTGTCGGCGTGCAGTTCAACTGGTGCCGCTATGCCGATGACTGGTATCCGGAATATTTCCGGAGAAGGAACAGCAGTTATGAACAGGATCATTTCGACTACTGGTTCGGCGGCACCGCGCTGCGCCGTCCGCTCCGGCCGCAGTACCTCTACGAAGGACCCGCCGCCTACGCCGAAGGCGCGGTCGAAGTCGGCGCCACCGCCCGGTTCCGCATGAGGGGCAGTTCGAAATCGGCCGATTTCGACCGGAGGTTCCGGGAGGAGGCGCAGGATTCCATCCGCATCGGCAGCCGCCGCACCAGTTCCGCCGCGGCCTCCGGCTTCTCCGGATACCGTCCCGGCGCAATCGCCAAGGTGCTGGGAGAGCTGCCGGATGAGACGCCGCCGATTGCGGTTCCGCTGGTGCTGCCGGTGTTCACCGAGGTCTCGCTCATGCCGACCTACATGCCGCTGCCGGAGAATTTCAACGTTCTGCGGGGAGAAAATTCCCCGCTCATGCGATTTCTGAGCTGGCTGGCGGACAAAAGCTCCCTGTGGGACTACACCTCCCCTCCCCCCGCCTCGACCGAATCCTACCTCAAGCTGCTTCAACTCCTCGCGGACGGGGCGAAATTTCGCTACTACGGCTGGAATCAGAACTTCGACGAAGCGGCTTTCGACGAGCGCTGGCGGAACGATCTCAACGGTTATCTGCGGGAGCGGGAAACGCTTGTCTACAGTCAGGAGAATCCCTCCGGTCCCGGCTGGCTTCAGGAACCCAAACTCTGCGGCGATGCCGGGACGGACTTCTCCCCCCGGGAGGAACGGGTGACCGACTACCGGAACGGCGGTCTGGCGCTCCGTGTCTATCCGGGCGGCAGCAGCGGCTACTACGTGGTGGATTCGCGCGGGCATATCATCACCAATGACCAGAGTGATCCGACCGTCCGCGGCGAATCGGTCGGCGGGGGCGGCGGAAGCGGGCACGGCTGGTCTTCCGGAGCGGGTTTCGATACCATGCCGGGGCCGCCGCGGCTGTAGGAGAAAGGAGCATACGATGCGAAAGAGAGGCGCCAAAGAATCCGGACAGGCGACGGTCGAACTCGCCGTCATGCTGCTGGCTGTCACCGCGATGCTGCTCGGAATCGTCATTCTTTCCGGAGTGATGACCGCCGACAACCGGCAGCTTCTTCAGGCAAAACTTGCCGCCGAGATCAATGCAGCCGACCACGCCGCACCTTCCTGGCGCTCGGAGCAGGAGCTTGGACTCTGGAGTTACGGAGGCTACTCGGTCGACGGCAGACGATATGCGACGATTCCCTTTTCCGCCCGGGATCAGCTCGGCCGGGTCGATGCCGCCGCCATCCAGGCGGCGCCGGGGCAATTTTCCAACGCCGCCTATTCCCGTCAGGGGGGATACAGCTATCGCTGGAAGCGGCCGGATTCGTTTCACAGCTCCTTCGACGAAGACTTCACCGCCGATCCGGGCAACGCGCTGGAAGCAGCCGACCTGATTGCGGGGAGCGGCAGCGTGATCGATCCGGTCTCCGGCTTCGACCGCGGACGGCGCGACAATGCGTCCGGGGCGATACGGGCGGCGTTCCGGGTGTGGTTCGGGAGCCGGATCACAGAAGATTTTCTCTCTTCCAAACTTTCCAACCGGGTCTACATGCCCCGGACAGTAAAAAAAGACACCACACCATGAAATTCGTCATCGCACCCGACTCCTTCAAAAACTGCCTGCGGGCCTCGGCAGTCTGCTTCCATCTGGCCGCAGGAATCCGCTCTTCCGCCCCGGCCGCGGAGCTGCTGCCGCTCCCGCTGGCGGACGGCGGAGAAGGCACTACGGAAGCGGTCGCGGAGGCGGCCGCCGGAGAGCTGCACACTGCCGCGGTTACCGGCCCCTTCGGGGAACCGGTCAAGGCCCCGTTCGCCGTTCTGCCGGATGGGGCCGCCGTCTTTGAGATGGCGGCGGCTTCCGGACTGGAAGTTGCCGACGGACGGCTCGATCCGCTGCGGGCAACCACCTTCGGCACCGGAGAACTCTTCCGCTACCTGCTCGATCTGGGCGTGCGCGATTTCGTCATCGGCATCGGCGGCTCCGCCACGGTGGACGGCGGCGCGGGAATGCTTCAGGCGCTGGGCGGGAAACTCCTCGACCGTTCCGGCAGACGCATTCCGTCCGGTGCGGGCGGCGGGAGGCTGCCGGAGGTGGCGCGGCTGGATCTCTCCGGGCTGGATCCACGCCTCGCGAGGAGCCGAATCCGTATCGCTTCCGACGTGACCAATCCGCTCTGCGGAGCGCAGGGGGCCGCACCGGTGTTCAGTCCGCAGAAGGGGGCCTCGCCGGAGCAGGTGAAACTGCTCGACGCGGCACTCGCACACTGGGCGGAACTCTGCGGTGACGACGGCGCCACACCGGGAGACGGAGCTGCGGGCGGACTCGGCTTCGCCCTCCGGAAACTGCTCGGCGGGAAAATGGAGTCGGGAGCGGAGCTGATGCTCGAACTGACCGATTTCGACCGCCGTGCCGCCGGAGCCGATTTCATCCTGACCGGCGAAGGGCGAAGCGATCGTCAGAGCCTCGCCGGAAAACTTCCGGGCATCGTCGCGCGCCATGCACGGAAGCTCGAAATTCCGGCGATTCTCGTCTCCGGCGCGCTCGGGCCCGGAACCGAAGAGCTCGAGAAGGAGTTCGCGGCCTGTTTCAGCATCGCCGCCGGTCCCGGACCGCTCCCGGAAGCGCTCGCCGCCGCCCCCCGCAACCTCACCCGGATCGGCCGGGCGATCGGCGCACTGACCTCAATCAAAAACACGGAGAATCTTCATCCATGAGCATTGCCATTCTTTCCACCGGCACGGAACTCCTGAAAGGGAGCATCCTCAATACCAACGCGGGTTTTCTCTGCCGCCGCCTCGCCGCCGCGGGACTCCGTCCGGTTCTGGAGCTGACCGCGGGGGATCATCCGGCCGAAATCGCCGCCGCGCTGGGCGACGCGCTGCGGGCCGCCGACACCGTCATCATCACCGGCGGTCTCGGCCCCACCCGTGACGACCTCACACTGGATGCGGTGAGCCGCTTCTTCGGCCTTGAGCTGGAAATCGATCCTGCACTGGCGGAGAAGGTCGAAGCCTTCTGGAGCCGCCGCCACGAGGGACGCCGGGCCCCGAAAACCGTCCTACGCCAGGCGCGGGTGCCGCGGGGAGCGGCGATTCTGCCGAATCCGAACGGTTCCGCGTCCGGAATCCGCATCGACGCCGGATACGGCGGGCGGCAGCGGACGCTCTTTCTCCTCCCCGGCCCCCCCGCCGAACTCGAACCGATGGTGGAACATTCGGTGATTCCGGCGGTCGTCACGCTGGAAGCCGGTGCCGCTCATGAATACACGCAGGGATTCCTCGCCGCCGGACTCGGGGAGTATGCCGTCCAACTTCAGCTGGAAAAACTGCTCCATGCCCGCCCGGTGGAGCTCGCCTACTGCGCCCGCCCGGAAGGGACCCGGGTCTACCTCTCCGGCTCCGATCCGGCGGAAGTCGACGCCGCGGTTTCCGACGCACGCTCTGCACTCGGCACCGCCGCCCTGCCCGCCGGAAAACTCGACCTCGTCGAAACGATCGCCGGACTGCTCGAGGAACGGAATCTGACACTGGTCACCGCCGAATCCTGCACCGGCGGCAGAATCGCCGGAATGCTTACCGATCACGCCGGGATCTCCTCGGTCTTCAAGGGGGGCGCAGTGGTCTACAGCAACGAACTCAAACACGCTCTGCTCGGCGTACCGGAAGAACTGCTCGCCCGGCACGGCGCGGTCAGCGCCGAATGCGCCGAAGCAATGGTGTGCGGCGCGACGGAACGTCTGGAGGCCGACTGTGCCGTCGCGGTGACCGGCATCGCCGGCCCCGGCGGCGGTACGCCGGAAAAACCGGTCGGACTGGTCTACATCGCGGCAAAGGTAGGGGCACAGTTCCGGGTCAACGAGTTCCATTTTTCCGGCAACCGGCGGCGGGTCCGCGAAAGCACCGCGGCTCGGGCCCTGCTGCTGCTGCTCGAGCTCCTGCGCAACGACACGGCTCAGGGAACTCTGTCCGCAACGCAGGAGTTGCCGCGACCGGAGGCCCGGTAGTCGAGCGGCGTCATGCCGGTCTCTCTGCGGAAGACGCGCGAAAAATAGGCCGGATCGGCAAAACCGGCGTTCTCCGCAATCTCCGCGACCGGCATTTCCGTGTTGTGGAGCAGCGTTGCGGCGCAGCGGATCCGCAACCGGGCGAGATATTGCATCGGCGTGATTCCGATCATGCCGGAAAAGTGACGCAGCAGAGAGTTCTCCGACATGGCGGCCATCCGGGCAAGCTCCGCCAGCCGGATCCTCCGATGAAAGTTCCCGTTCAGGAAACGGACGACCCGATCGATTCCGCCCCGCACCGGAAGCGCCTCCGCCGGAGAATCCCCGAAAAGGTCAGACAACAGACTCAAAATCACCATCAGATATCCCATCATCCGACATCGCCGCCCCGGCGACTCCCCTTTCTCAATGCGGATGATCTCACGCAGACAACCGTGAATCTGTCGGAATTGCCCCGGCGACAACGTCAGCCGCGGATAGGAACCGATCCGGTCAAAGGTTTCCGCCTCGGTCATGAAAAGACGCCGGTACCCCGGGTGGGTATAAAGATCGAAAAGCGGCAGCGGCAGTCGATGCGGCGCAAAGAGCAGATTGATGAGCCTGCACTCCGCCGCCTCCTCATATCCGTGAAGCCCTCCCTCAGGAATCATCAGCACATCCCCCCGACGCACCCGCTCCAGTCCGAACGGCGTGCGATGCCCCACCTCACCGCCGATGAGAAAAGCGACCTCGACGAAACGGTGCCCGTGCAGCGCGGTGTCGCCCTGCTCCTCGACGAAGCTCCACAGCGGGAACTCTTCGCCACTGAACCGGGCGATGTCATGCATCATCGGATTCAACGGAATCTTCATCGCCTCCTCCCCTCCGTGCCCCGGAGAATGAAAACGACCGATCCGGAACATTCTCCGGGACCGGTCGTGAAAAACAGCGCGGGAGACTCCTCCCCGCCGCCGATCAATGCTTTTCCTTGAGCAACTTCTCCACTCCGGCCCGCTTGACACAGACGCAGAGCAGCTCCATCGCCGCCCTCAGTTCGTCGAGAGTCGGATAGGTCGGCGCAATCCGGATATTCCGGTCACGCGGATCCTTCTTGTAGGGGAAGGTGGCGCCCGCGCCGGTGAGTTTTACCCCGGCTTCCTTCGCCATCGCCACCGTCGCCTTCGCACAGCCGTCGAGCGTGTCGAGCGCAACAAAATAACCGCCTTTCGGTTTCGTCCAGGAGGCCAGGCCGGTTCCGCCGAGTTCGCGTTCGAGCGTATCCAGAACGATGTCGAACTTCGGTTTCAGCTCCTGCGCCAGGCGCCGCATATGCTGCCGCACCCCCTCGGCATCCTTCAGGTAGCGTACCGTCCGCAGCTGGTTGAGCTTGTCGTGCCCGATGGTCTGCACGGTCATGTGCTTGAGAATCTCCTCCCGGTTGGCCGGGGAGGTCGCCACCATCGAAATTCCCGCGCCGGGAAAGGTGATCTTCGAGGTGGAGAAGAAGTAGATCACCCGGTCCGGATTCCCGGCCGCTTCGCAGGCGGCGAAGATATCCTTGACCCGCTCCACGCTGTAGATGTGGTGGACACCGTAGGCGTTGTCCCAGAAGATGCGGAAGTCCGGCGCGGCGGTCTTCATCCGGGCCAGACGATCGACCGTTTCATCGCTGTAACAGATTCCCTGCGGATTGGAGTAAAGCGGTACGCACCAGATGCCCTTGATCGCGTCGTCTTCGGCGACAAGCTTTTCCACCATGTCCATATCCGGCCCGGTCTCCGTCATCGGCACGACGATCATCTCAATGCCGAGATCCTCGCAGATCGAGAAGTGGCGGTCATACCCCGGGCTGGGACAGAGAAACTTCACCACCGGCAGTTTGCGCCACGGCCGGTGCCCGCCGGTGCCGAAGACGTAGAGCCGCATCATCGTGTCGTACATCAGATTCAAACTGGAGTTGCCGCCGACGATGATCTTCTCATAGTCGATGCCGAGCAGCTCGGAGAAGAGGCGGCGCGCCTCGGGAATCCCCTCCAGCCCGCCGTAGTTGCGGGCGTCGACGCCGTCGCTGGTCACGTAGTTGTCGAGTTTGTCGAGAATTCCATTGGTCAGGTTGAGCTGAGTGCCGGAAGGTTTTCCGCGCGACATGTCAAGTTTCAGATTCTGCGCCACATACCCGGCGTACTGCCGGTCCAGCTCGGCCTTGAGTTCGCGAAGTTCCGCTTCCGAACATCTGGTAATATCACGACCCATAATAACTCCTGTTGCTGCGACACGCCTCCAGGCTCCCGCATTGCAGACGGTTCCGCCATCGACCCGGGAAGTTCTCTCTTCTGCCTGCCGGAGGCATTAAGGTATTTAATATATCACTCCCCGGAATGTTTTTCAATCCCACGCAGAAGCTCCCAACTCTTTTTTTTACCGAACTATTTTACGTCCAGCATCCGCCGGATCGGGCGAACCGCCGCGGCGGCAAGTTCGGGATCGAGTTCGATTCTTTCGGTCATGTCGCGAAGTGAACGATGGAGATCCTCCAGCGTAACCTTCTTCATATCGCAGCAGACCATCGCCGGTTCCAGCGGCAGAAACTCCTTGCCGGGATTCTCCCGGCGCAGCCGGTGCAGTATCCCCTGCTCCGTGCCGATGATGAACCGCTTTCCGGACGACTCCCGGCAGAACCGGAGAATGCCGGCGGTGCTCAGCGCCTCGTCGGCCTCATCCACAACCTCCACCCGGCACTCCGGATGCACCAGCACCGGCGCCCCGGGCGCCGCGGCCCGCGCCCGGCGGATCATCTCGACCGTCACCTGATCGTGGATCGGGCAGCATCCCGGCCAGAGCTCCATCTCGCGGCCGAGCTTTTTCATCATGTTTCCGCCGAGGTTGCGGTCAGGCAGGAAGACGATCGGGCGATCCTGCGGAATCGAACCGATAATCTTCTCCGCATTCCCCGACGTGCAGCAGATGTCCACCAGCGCCTTGACCCGGGCGGTGCTGTTGACGTAGGCGACGAAGACCGCATCGGGGTTCTTCCGGCGGCAGGCGGCGACCGCTTCCGGATCGGCCATCTCCGCCATCGGGCAGCCCGCGTCGGATTTCGGCAGCAGCACCGTCGAATCCGGAGACAGCAGCTTCGCCGTCTCCGCCATGAACCGGACACCGCAGAAGACGATCACCTCCGCCCGGACCGATTCGGCCTTGATGCTCAACTCCAGCGAATCTCCGGTGAAGTCGGCGAGATCCTGAATCTCAGGGGCCACGTAGTTGTGGGCGAGAATCACCGCGTGACGCTCATGTTTCAACTCCAGAATCCGCTTGCTGATATCGTTCATTTCCATTTTTTCATCCTTCATTCGAACCTTGTAACACACCGGTCACGGATCTAATATAACACCGGAACCGGCAAATAGAAAGCCGCCGAAGCACGCCTCCCCGGCGGTGCTAGAGGGTGCCGAAAATACGATCTCCCGCATCTCCGAGGCCGGGGAGGATGTACTTGCGTTCATTGAGTCCTGCGTCGAGCGCGCCGGTATACACCTTGACGTCAGGATGGAGCCTCTCCATCGCCTCCCGCCCCTCCGGCGCGGCGAGAATGGTGATCACCACGATGCGGGCAAATCCGTTCCGCTTGAGCACCTCCACGGTGGCGGCGAGCGAACCGCCGGTCGCCAGCATCGGGTCGACCACCACCGCCAGTGAATCCGCTTCCGCGGCGGGAAGTTTGCAGTAATATTCCCGCGGTTCGGCGGTGACATGGTCGCGTTCGAGCCCGACGAAACCGACCGTCGCGTCGGGAACCAGCTTGAGAATTCCGTCGAGCATGCCGATTCCCGCCCGGAGAATCGGCACCACCGCGACGCTGTTCCGGATGCGGCACCCAGTGGTTTCACACAGCGGCGTCTTCACCGGAATCTCTTCCGTCTCCAGATTCTTGAGCGCCTCGTAAGCGATGAAACAGGTGATCTCCCCGACATATTCGCGGAAATGTTTCGAATCGGTCCGTTCATCCCGCAGCAGGGTGAGCTTCGCCTTGACGCAGGGGTGGTCCACAACAAAAAACATGACATCTTCCTCCATGCCGGGCGAAGCGCCCGCTCATTTCATCCATCGCGACAGCCGCGGAATAATGTACTACGGCGTTGCGCATTTTTCAATCCGCCGCGACCGGGAGGAAGCGGAAGTTTTTCGCCGGACGCGGTTGCTTTTCCGCCTGTCGTGCGCTATACTATACCCCCGGAGGAAAATTCGGGCGGAATCATGAAAACATTTCATCTCAAGGATTTCAAATCCGGCGAACTGCCGGTCGCACTGAACATCCAGCGATGGAAAAAAGACAACGTCTCCAACGAACATCTCCACGACTGCATCGAGGTGATCTACGTACTCTCGGGGAACGGAGTGAATTTCATCGACAACATGACCTTCCCCACCATCGCCGGCGACCTCTACGTGATCGCCCGGGGAGCGACCCACTCTTTCTATTCGAACACCGAACTGGTCTTCTACAACCTGATGTTCCAGCCGGCGCTCTTCGCGCGGCGGGAACTGGAGTTCTTCCGGGAGCACCCCGGATTCCAGCCGCTGTTCGAACCGCCGGGGGGGAGCTTGCTCAATAAACTGTCGCTCCCCCCTGCAGCGGGCGAACGGATCCGCACCCTCTTCGACCGCCTCCACGCCGAGCTCACCGGAACCATTCCCGGTTCGCAGATGGCGGTGAAAGCGTACCTGACGCTGCTGATCGCCGAAATCTGCCGCTGCCATGAAGCGCTCCGGGATGCGCCGTCGAGCCTTTCCCGCGGCGACAACCAGTTTCATTCACTCAACCGGATCATCGAATGCATCAACAGCAGTTATCTTCAACCGCTCGATCTCGGACGACTCGCCGCCGCCGCCGGCTTGAGTCCCTCCTACGTAGGGGAGTTCTTCCGGGCGCGCACCGGCGTACCTCTGGTTCGCTACCTCTCCGTGCTGCGGGTGGAGAAAGCGCAGCGGCTGCTCCGGGAACACCCGGAGTGGAGCATCACCGAAATCGCCGCTCGCTGCGGCTTCGAAGACTCCAGTTATTTCACACGGGTCTTCCGGAAGCTCACCGGGAAAACTCCGCGCGATTTTCGGAAAAATTCCGGGAAATAGCTGGATTCATCACCAAAAAAATCCGCGAAAAATCCTGTTTTTTCCTTTTTCGGTTATGGTTTGCCGCCGGGATGCGATGTATATTCCTCATCAGACCGCCGGAACAGGCGGATTCGAAGCAGAAAACAACAGGAGAGAGATCAGATGTTCGGCGAAAAGGTTCCTTCGAGCGAGTTCATCAACCGCAGCGAATACCGGGACAAGGTGCTCGGCTGCTGGACCGGAAAAAACATCGGCGGCACACTCGGCGCTCCCATGGAGGGACGTCGCGAAATCTTCGACGTCAAATTCTACGTGCAGGACCTCAAAGGAAAACCCGCCCCCAACGACGACCTCGATCTTCAGCTCATCTGGCTGCTCGCGGTCGAAGAGAACGGCATCTATCAGGTGAATGAACGGGTCCTCGGCGAATACTGGCTCAGCCACATCACCGGCCCCTGGAACGAATACGGCGTCGGCAAGGTGAACATGGCCAACGGACTGGTGCCGCCGCTCTCGGGCGCCTTCAACAACGAACAGTGGAAGAACAGCAACGGCGCCTGGATCCGCTCCGAAATCTGGGCCTGCCTCTTCCCCGGCGCCCCCGATGACGCGCTGGAGTTCGCATGGTGCGACGCCTGCGTCGACCACGCCGATGACGGCATCTACGCGGAGCTCTTCACCACCGCGCTGGAATCCGCCGCCTTCGTCGAAAGCGACATCCGCAAACTGATCGACATCGCGCTGGCGAAAATTCCGACCGACTGCCGCGTCGCCCGCAGCGTCGGCATCGCAATCCGCGAATATGAGGCCGGACACGATTTCAAAACCGCCCGCAACGCGGTCGTCGAAGACAGCGCCGATCTCGGCTGGTTCCAGGCGCCCGCCAACGTCGCCTTCGCGGTCATCGGGTTGCTCTACGGCGAAGGGGATTTCGGCCGCAGCCTCTGCTTCGCGGTCAACTGCGGCGACGACACCGACTGCACCGGCGCGACGGTCGGCGCCGTCCTCGGCATCGTCAAGGGGCGGTCCGGCATTCCGGCGGAGTGGATCGAGCCGATCGGCGAAACCATCCGCACGGTGGCGATCGATCCCTTCCACGCCGAAGCCCCGGCCGATCTCGACGAACTGACCGAACGGGTCATCCGCTGTGCCGAAGAGACCCAGACGGTCAATCCGACCCTGCCGCGGCTGACCGACGGTCCGACGACGATTTCGGAAAAACTTCGCGCCTCGCTGCTCTCGGGCGAACAGGTGGAGCGGCGGCTCTGGCACAAGTCCTCTTTTGCCTTCCGCACCGCCCTGCCGTTCGGCGTGGTCGAAGTGGAGTATCTCGACGGCCTCGAAGCCGTCCCCGGCGAGACGAAAAAGCTCCGGCTTTCGCTCCGCAATCCGCACATCGAAAACAAGATCTGCTACTTCGACTGGAATCTTCCGGAAGGGTGGCTGGTCAAGCAGGGCGAACAGCAGTCCGTCGGAATCCGCTACGGGGCCATCTCCAGCATCGACGTGGAACTCACGGTCGGCGAATTCGACGGTGCCTATGTCTACCTGCCGCTGTCGGTCCGGCTCTCCGGCCGGAACTATCCGACGTTCGTCACCATACCGTTCCAGTTCCGCGGCAGCGTCAGGACCACGCTGGCCAAAACCGACTCCCTCTACTGGGACAACCATGACCGGATGCTCGCCCGCCGCGCCCGGTAAGTTCAAATGTTCCTTCTTCATCCGTCGCCCCGGGAGTACAGGCCGGGGCGGCGGAGATGTTTTTACAACAACCCGTTTTGAGGAAACCATCTGATGTCTCTTGTCAAAGATCGGCTCCACATTCTCCCACCCGGCGGCGTCTCGCTTCGGGGGCGTCTCGGCAATGCGCTGCGGAAAAGCGTGGAAAATCGTTTAAAAAGTGTGAATTACGACCATCTGGTCGCCCCGTTCCGGGAACGGAACGAACGGGACGGTCGCTGGCGGTGCGAATTCTGGGGGAAGATCGTCCGTTCGGCGATCCGCTCCTGGCGCGCCGTACCGGATCCGGAGCTGGATCGGCGGATCCGGGAAACGGTCCGCAGTCTCTGCGCCACGCAGACGCCGGACGGCTGCATCAGCTCCTACCCCGCCGAACTCCAGACGCAGGACTGGGATATCTGGGGCAGAAAGTACGCCCTGCTCGGCCTCTGCCGGTATTACCGGGAGATGGAGCAGTCGGAAGAGGTCCGCCACGCCGTCTCCGGCTGCCTCTCTCACCTGATGACCCAGGTCGGACCAGGTGCAAAGCGGATCGTCGACTGCGGTCACCACACCGGACTGGCCGCCAGTTCGATCCTCGGCGCAGTGGTGGCCGCCGCCCGGGTCACCGGAGAAGAACGATTCCTCGACTACGCGAAGTGGATCGCCTCCCAGGGCGGTTCCACCGCCGGAAATATCTTCGAACTGGCCCGCCGGGGAACTCCTCCTGCCGAACTCGGCAACGGCAAAGCCTACGAAATGACCTCCTGCTTCGAAGGTCTGCTCGAACTTTACCGCGAAACCGGCGACCCGGAACAGCTCGACGCGGTGGTGAAGTACTTCCGCGCGGTGCGCGACCGGGAACTCTTCATCACCGGCGCCGGCGGCCTCAAGGACATGTGGGGCGAATTCTGGTACGAAGGACGGCGCAACCAGACCCGGAACGACGCCGGGTCCCTCGGCGAAACCTGCGTCACCACCACCTGCATCCGCTTTTTCGGTCAGATTCTCCGCCTTACCGGCGATCTCAGCGCTGCCGACGAAATGGAGCGCGCCCTCTACAACGGCATTCTCGGCGCGATGGTGCCGGACGGCGGCTGGTGGCTCCACGCCAACCCGACGCCGCTGGCCGGAGAGAGCTTCAAGAAACGGGCCGGAGATCAGATTCCGGGCTACGGCGAAGACTGTTGCGTCGCGCAGGGACCGGAGGCGCTGGCGACTGCCGCATGCTATGCGGTAATGCGCGACGACGAAGGGCCGGCGGTGCTCTTCTACGAACCGTGCGAAGCCCGTATTCCACTCGCCGACGGTTGCGATGTGAAACTTTCGATCAACGGGAACTATCCGGACGGTGCGGGAGCGACGGTCACGGTTTCTCCCGCCGCGCCGAAACGGTTCCGTCTGAAACTGCGTGTCCCGGCCTGGAGCAGCCATACCCGGATCACCGTTGCGGGAGAGACGCTTCCCGCCCGGCCCGGCACGTTCGCCGAAATTGACCGCCTCTGGTCGCCGGGGGACCGGGTGGAGCTGGAGTTCGACCTCCGCTTCCGCGCCGTTCCGGCGCCGGACGGCAGCGCGCTTCTCGCGGCGATGTGCGGCCCGGTCCTCTTCGCCCGCGACTCCCGGCTCGGCGCACTGAATGCGCCGGTTTCTCCGGAGGATATCGAGAACGCCCGGGAGCTCGCGGCGGAACCGGAGTTCGCCCGCATCTGCCGCCTGCCGGACGGCACCAGGCTGTGCGACTACGCCTCCGCGGGGAACTGTTTCACGCCGGAGAATCTCCTGCGCGTCTGGCTCCCGAAGCGGTGAGTTGCCGGAGAAATCCAGTCAGAAGCGGTACAGTTCGCCGGTGTCGGCCGATTCGCGCGCGGCAAGACAGGCGCGGGTGAGCAGAAATGTCTGGCGGGCATCCACCAGTGCCGGACGCTCGCCCGCGATATCGCGCACGAAGTCGGAAAACAGCTTCCGTTTCGGCGGCGGGACCGGAATCTCCCGTTCCCCCTGTGCGTCGATGAGGGTGATCCGACCGCCGGCAACTTCGAGCACACCGCCGGTTCCGGCGACACGGACCCGGTCATCCCCATGCGTCGGCGCCGCCGCCGGACGGAGATAGTCGATGCTCGCCTGCGCGATCACCCCGTTGCGCATGCGAAAGAGACACTGAGCGGCAACTTCAAGGTCCCCATACCCGAAGTTGTCGCTGCGTTCTTCACAGGCCCAGACGGTATCGAAGGTGCTGTTCCCGAAATAGATCATCCAGTCCATCGCATGACTGCCGACCCACGGAATGGTGCCGCCGTAGGTGGCGCGGTTCCGGTAGAAATCCGGACGGGTTCCAAACCGGTAGGATTTGCGCGTTCCGATCAGCTTGACCTTGCCGACGGCGCCGGATGCCACCAGTTCATGCGCATGCTGAAACGCCGGTTCGTAGCGTAATCCGACCATCGAAACGATCTTCGCCGAGCCCGACGCATAGGTTCGTTCGATCTCGTCGAGCGAGGAGAAATCGAGCGCGATCGGCTTTTCGCAGAACACATTGATGTTGCGCCGGAGCGCTTCGACGCACATCTCCGCATGCCGGTCGAAAGGACCGTCGATCGAAACCAGATCGGGCTTCTCCCGGTCGAGCATCTCGCGGTAATCGTCGTAAACCTCAGGTGAAAATCCGCATTTCGCCGCGCAGTCAAGCAGCCGCTGCGGCGAATCGTCACAGCCGGAACTGACGGCGGAAAGCTCCACGAAGGGGACCTCCTTCAGCGATTCGAAGACGTAGCCGCTGTGTCCCCGGAAACCGATCATGCAGAGCTTCATTTCGACACCTCCCCGCGCATCTTCCGAATCGGGTCCTCCCCGAACCTGCCGCGTCCCCGACAGCATTCACGGGGAACGGCGGCGCAGACAAGCAAAAAAACATTCCACATGGTTACAACTCCATCCTCTCTTCGCCGCAGTGCCGCTCAGTTGACGAACTGGTCGAGTTTGGAAAGCAGAAACGACTTGCTGGTCCGGCCGGAGGGTTCGGGATTGTCCCGCCCGGCAGGACGGATCGTGTTGATGTAGACGGTCCGGTCCAGACCGCCGTCCGGCAGAATGGTGATCCTTCCGGCGGCCATCGGCTGATTGCGGACCGCCAGCAAATTGGCGGTGAACTCCTCCAGCGTCCGGCTCCCCCCCAGTCCGATCGCCAGCAGCTTCATCGCATCGTACCCCTGCGCCTCGCAGCTGCCGGGATACCGATAGAAGGTGCGGCGGAAAGAGTCCCGGAACAGCCGGTTCTCCGGAGAATCGGAGCCGGGCGCGTAAAACGCAAGGTAGGCGCAGTCTCCCGGCTGAGCGCCGCAGGTGCGCAGAAAACGGTCCTCGTCCCACGAATCGCCGCCGAAGAGCAGCCCCTGATACCCCATCTCGCGGAGCTGCCGGACCAGCAGCGCCGCTTCGGAGGTCTCAAAGGGAATCAAAATTCCCTGCGGCGCGGCGGCAAGCACTTCGCGCAGCACCGTCTCCAGATCCGGATCGTCGGATCGGATCTCCGCGGCACGGACAACCGTGCCGCCCAGCCCGGTAAAGGAACGGGTCGCCTCCCGCCCGAGCTCCCGGGAATATTCCCCCTTCGGCCCGGAGTCGGTCAGGACCGCGATCCGCAGCATTTTCCGCCAGTACCAGGCGTAACCGGCCAGCGCCCGCGCCTCTTCGGCATTGGTGAAGGCGTTGCGGAAAACGAACGGATTCCCTGCCGAGATCTCCGCCGCAGTCGCCAGCGGAACCAGCGTCGGGATTGCGAAGCGCCGCGCCTCCGGGGCGATCTCCAGCACCTCCGCGGAGTCATACCCGGCAATCAGCCCGACAATACCGGCCTTATCCAGCTCCCGGACCAGCTCCGCAGCCCGCGCCGGTTCACTCCGGCTGTCCCGCACCAGAAGTTCCACCTTGCGGCCGTTGATGCCGCGACTGCTGTTCAGCTCTTCCACCGCAAGCTGAATTCCATCGAGCATCCGCTCCCCGTAAAAGCGGTTTACGCCGGAGAGCGGAGCGATGACTCCGACCTTCACCGGCCCCGAAGCCGCAGGATCATTCCGCAGCAAAGTTCCCACCTCCAGCTCGGCACAGCCGGCCATCAATACGGCGGCCGTCGTCAGCACCGCTTTCTGGAACAACCGTTTCACCATCTTCGAATCTTCCTCTCCTGCCGTAGTTTCCACTTTTGAAACAAAGTCACTCTTCCGGACCGTCGAGATGGGTCCCAAGCGCAATCAGCTCCGGATCCCCCGGCATGATGCCACGCTCGGAATGACGGATGAAGTCCACAAAATGCTCCACATCCGGCGTCTCCGGCTCGGCTTCGATCGCCGCAAGCGCGTTCGCCGTATTCAATCCACGGAAAAACACCTCTTTAATCGCCTTGCGGATCGCCAGCCGCCGGGGGCCGTCAAAGCCGTTCCGCCTCAGCCCGATCGCATTCGGACCGCAGATGCAGCTGTTCTCCGCCAGCATGCAGTAGGGCGGCACATCCTGTCGGACGATCGTCCGGGCGCCCAGCATCGCAATACTGCCGATCCGGCAGAACTGGTGAATCAGAATGTACCCGGAAAGCACCGCGCCGTCCTCGATGATCACATGCCCGGAAATCGCCGTATGGTTCGCCACCGTCACCCGGCTGCCAATCCGCGCATCGTGCCCGACGTGGACGAACGCCATCAGCAGCGTCTTGTCGCCGACGCTGGTGACACCCCCTTCGAACGGAGAACGGTGGATCGTCACATATTCGCGCAGCACGGTATCCGCCCCGATCACCGTCGTCGCCGGAGTTCCCGGCCGGAAGCGGTGATCCTGCGGCTCCTCGCCGATCAGCGCTCCGAAATAGACCCGGCAACGCGGACCGAGCGTCGTCTGCGATGCAATCTTGACGTGGGCGTCAATCCAGCAGTCGTCTCCGATGACCGCATCGCCTTCAATGACCGAATAGGGGCCGATGTGGACGTCGCGCCCGATCGTCGCCTCCGGACTCACCACCGCAGTCGGATGAATGCTCATGATCTCCTTCCTCCTTGTGCCGCACCGCTCTTTCAGCTCACAATCGTGCCGTAGGAGGTATCGCCCGCCAGAACGGCTTCGAAACTCTCCGGATCGGAGAAATTGAAAACGATGATCGGCAGGTCGTTGTCGCGGCACATCGAAAATGCGGTCGAATCCATCACCTTGAGCTGCCGGGAGAGCGCCTCGTCAAAGCTCAGCGTCGCAAAACGCCGGGCGGAGGGATCCTTCATCGGATCGGCAGTGTACACTCCATCGACCTTGGTAGCCTTGAGCACGGCGTCGCAGTCGGTCTCCAGCGCCCGCAGCACCGCCGTGGTGTCGGTGGTGAAGAAGGGGCTGCCGGTCCCCCCCGCAAAGATCACCAGCTGCCCGGCCTCCAGCGCGCGAATCGCCTTCACCCGGTCGTAGCGCGGCGCGATCGGCTCCATGCCGATCGAACTCTGCACGATCGCCGGAACCCCCGCGGCCGTGAAGAAATCCCGCAGACAGAGCGCGTTCATCACGGTGGCGAGCATGCCCATGTAATCGGCGTTGACCCGATCCATGCCGCCGGCGCGCCCCATGACGCCGCGCCAGACATTGCCGGCACCGACCACCAGCGCGACTTCGACATCCTGGTCGATGATCCGCTTGACCCGGGCGACGACCCCGCGGACCGCCTCGGCGTCATAGCCGTGTTCCTGTGTCCCCTTGAGCGCTTCGCCGCTGATCTTGAGCAGTACCCGGTTGAAACGAAATTCTCTGGCCATAACAAGCTCCCTGCTGATGTGTGAAATTCCGGTTGATCCGCTAGAAATATAACCCGGAATTGCAATTTCGCCAAGAAAAACTCGCTCTGGATGCTGTTTTTATTGAAAAAACGTGTATATTATCCGGAAACATGTTTTTTCAACCGTGGATCGACCCAAGGAAACGTTTCGTTATGGAGAATGACAGCAAACTCAAGGTCGGCGTCATCGGCGTCGGCGCTCTCGGCCGCCACCATGCCCGGCTGTATGCCCAGAGTCCCAACGCCGAAGTGGTCGGCATCTTCGACGTCCAGAAAGAGACCGCGGAAAAGGTCGGCGCCGAATTCGGCCTCAGGGTGTTCGAGGACTGGCGCGAACTCGCCGGACAGTGCGAGGCACTCAGCGTCGCCGTTCCGGCCAACTACCACCACTCCGCCACCATGCCTCTGCTCGAAATGGGCAAGCACGTCCTCGTCGAAAAACCGCTGGCCGCCAACATTCCGGAGGCGGTGGAGATGGTCGAATGCGCAAAAAAACACGGCGTCGTCTTCGCCGTCGGCCACGTCGAACGGTTCAATCCGGCGATGGATTTTCTTGAAAAATACGCCGCTCACACCCGCTTTATCGAGGCGCACCGCCTCGCCCAGTATCCGCCGCCGCGCCCGGGCCTGCCCCGCCGCGGCACCGAGGTAAGCGTGGTGCTCGACCTGATGATCCACGACATCGACCTGGTGCTGACCATGGTGGATTCCGAGGTGGAGCGTTACGACGTGGTCGGGATCCCGGTACTCAGCAAGACCGAGGACATCGTCAACGCCCGGATCAAATTCAAGAACGGCAGCTGTGCCAGCCTCACCGCCAGCCGGGTCAGCCAGGAGCCGATGCGGCGGTTCCGCGTCTTCCAGGAGGACTCCTACATTTCGATGGATTACGGCAAGCACTTCGGCATGGTGCTCAAACGCAACCGGATCGGTCTGGCCCGCAGAGACGTCAACCTCGACGAGAAGAACGCGCTGGCCGCCGAACTGGAGGATTTCATCCTCGCGGTCAACCGCACGAAGATGACCGGCGTCCTCTGCCAGGCCAAAGTGCCGGGGGAACAGGGACTCCGCGCCCTCCGGCTCGCCGTCGCCATCGAAGCGGAAGCGCGCCGCTACAACGAGCAATACGGGTTCAAGTTCGCCCCCTGCACCCAGGGGGAACTGAACTGACCGCAAACCGACGGGAGAGCGCGTTGCCATGATCGCGGAAGCAAACGCCGTTTCAAAACTCAATTTGTACCTCAAGGTGACGGCCCGGCGTCCGGACCGCTACCATGATCTGGAAACCCTCTTCCTGCCGCTGACCAGCCCCGCCGACCGCATCGTGATCGACTTCGACGCGGCTCCCGGCATCCGGGTGAGCAGCTCGCTCGCCGGACTGCCGGAAAATCTGGAAAATCTCGCCGGACGCGCCGCGCTCGCCTACGCCGACGCCTCCGGAGTGCGCCCCACGTGGGCGATCCACATCGAAAAGCGGATTCCGGTAACCGCCGGGATGGGAGGCGGCAGTTCGGACGCGGGCACCGTGCTCTCGCTGCTCGCGGCACATTACGGCCGGGTTGCCCCCGACGATCTCGCGGCGCTCGCCCTCACTCTCGGCGCGGACGTACCGTTCTTCCTCCGCCCCCGCGCCGCCACCGCCACCGGGGTGGGCGATCAGATCACACCGATCGACGGGATTCTCACCATGCCTCTTCTGCTGGTGGTCAATCCGCACTTTCCGGTCAGCGCGAAGTGGGCCTATTCGAATCTCGACCGCTCCCGGATCGGAACGGATCCGGAACAGCGGCTGCCCCGGCTGATCGCCGCGCTCCGCGCCGGAGACGCCGAAGCCGCCGCGTCATTGCTGTACAATGACCTCGCATTCGCCCTCTACGAGAAGTTCCCGCTGCTGCGACTGCTGCGGGAATTCATGAATGCAAACGGAGCACTCAATTCACAGATCACCGGCAGCGGTCCGACGATGTTCGCCATCTGCCGCACCATCGAAGACCGCATCCGTCTCGCGGAACATCTGCGCCGTGCGTTTTCCCCTGAAACATTGACGGTTTTCGAAGACATTCCAACCGGCATACTGGAGATTTCCTGATGAAACAGGCTTTTTTTCTCGACCGAGACGGAGTCGTCAACGTCGAAGTGGACTACCTTTCCGACCCGGACAAGGCGGAACTGATTCCAGGAGTGCCGGAGGCGCTCCGGGAAATTCACGCGCACGGTTTTCTCGCGATTGTCGTGACCAACCAGTCCGGCGTCGCCCGCGGAATGTACACCGAAACCGAGGTCCGAGCCGTCCACCGCCGTCTCGACGAACTTCTCTCCGCCGCCGGCGCGAAGGTCGACGGCTGGTACTTCTGCCCCCATCACCCGAAGCACACCGGCCCCTGCGATTGCCGGAAACCCGCCCCCGGCATGCTGCTGCGGGCTGCGCGGGAACATGAGATCGACCTGGCGAATTCGGTGATGGTCGGCGACCGCCTCAGCGACCTCGAAGCCGGGCGCGCCGCCGGCTGCCGCACCGTCTGGCTGGTCAAAACCGGCTACGGTGCGGAAGTGGTCCGCACTGCCGATCTTACCGGTATCAACGTCGCAACGGATCTCGCCGACGCGGTCCGCCGCACCTTTGCCGGAGAGGAGTGATTCATCATGGCCTATCTGCGAAACCTCGCTTTATTCGGCGCGTTCATCGCCGGGTACTTCTGCCCTTGGGCCGCGTCGCTGAACTGGCTGATTCGCTGGCTGATCGTCGGAATGATGTTCATGGTGATGCTTCAGGTGAAGTTCACCGTCCGCTCGATCCGGGTGCACCATCTGATCATTCTTCTGGCCAACATCGCCGTCGGCATGGGCGGCTGGGGGCTCTTCATGCTCGCGGGAAACCGGGAACTCGCCGAAGTGGCCTTCTTCACCGGCATCACTCCGACCGCGACCGCGGCACCGGTCATTGTCGGACTGCTGGGGGAACGGGTGGACTACGCGGTCAGCGCCTTTCTCGCCACCAATTTCGGCATGGCGGTGCTCTTCCCCTTTCTGATTCCGATCGCAATCGGGAATCCGGCACCGACGGTTTTCGCCGACGTGATCGGCAGCCTCTGCATCGTGGTCGGAATTCCGGTCGCGCTGGCGGTTCCGCTCCGCAAACTCTATCCCGGCGCAACCGAACTGCCGAAGCGGTGCAAGAATCTCTCGTTCTTCACCTGGGTGGCGGCGATCTTTCTCATCATCGCCAACGCCTCGCAGTTTCTGCGCGAACAGCAGGCGAACCTTCCTCCGGGCATCCTGTGGAAAATCGCCGTCGTATCGCTGCTCATCTGCATCGTCAACTTCGCCGGCGGCCGGATGATCGGCGGGAAGAAATTCTTCCGGGAATCCAGTCAGGTGCTCGGGCAGAAAAATACCACTCTCACCATTTTCCTCGCCATCACCTACGCCAATCCGTTGATCGCGCTCGGCCCGACCTTCTACGTCATCTGGCATAACGGCTGGAACGCATGGCAGCTTCAGATGCGCACCTTCCGCGAACGAAAGAAACGACGCCGCGTCACCCTGCTGCGACAGCATCCGGAGAACATCTGATGGAATATTTTCATGCCCTTTCCCTCGCTTTTCTGGAGATGACCTTCCTCTTCGTCGGTCTATCGCTCCTCTACAATCAGCGCAGTGCGATCGGGCAGACACCGTTTCACATGGCGCTCGGAGTGCTGCTGCTCTTCGCCCATCTGGTCGCGGCGGCCGACATCCGGGCAACGCTGGCTGGGACCCTCGATTTCGCCATCGGACCGACCGTCATCTTCCTGCCGATCATGGCGGCATTCCTGATGGTCTACATCACCGACGGAACCCTCGCCGCACAGCGGATCATCCTCGGGGTGGTCGCCCTCTACGGACTCTACCTCTACCTCGGCGAAATCACCAGGCTCCAGTGCAACTGGCTCGGCTTCTCCATCACCGCCGGACTGCCCGGCGCCACCCTCGACCGGCTGCTCGGCGCCAGCCGCGCCTCGATGAATGTAACCGCACTGTCGCGCCTGCTGGACTTCTTTCTGCTGCCCATCGTCTTCACCCGGTGCAGAAACTACGGCATGAAGCGCTTCTTCTCGATTCTCCTGGCGTTTTACGCCGCCCATCTGGTCGGAGCGCTTCTCCGGCAGTTGACGCTGGCCATCCTCGGACTCCCGGCGGAATTCATCGACGGGGAGTTTCTCGCCAGGGCCATCGCCGAGCTCTGGCTGGCCGCGCTGCTGAGCATCTACCTTGCGAAGATCGAAAAGGATGTCCGCACCGGCGAAAAGAGTCCGCTGGACATCCTCTTCGCCTTCTTCGGCAGTTACGGCCGCTCGAAAGAGCTGGAAGCCCACCTGCGCGAATGGGAAAACCGCTACCAGCTGGTCCTGGAAAACGCCGGAGAACTGATCATCATGACCGATGACAACGGCCGGATCGTCGACGCCAACCACTCCGCGGTGAAACTGCTCGGTGCGGACTCCGCGGCAACGCTGGAGAAACGTCCGCTCTTCCCGCGGCTCCGGGTGCTCTCTCCTCCGGATCTCCGACTGGACCAAGTCCCGGAAACGCCGGTCCGTTTCCGCTGCGTGCTTGACGAACACACTTCACGCGCCGTCACGCTGGCCTGCACGCTCTCGCCGATCCGCCTGCGCGGACAAACTCTGCTGGTTCTGATCGGCAGCGACATCACCGAAGAAACCCGGCTGGCCGCGGAAAAAGAGCGGCTCTCAGAACAGCTCACACACTCCCAGCGAATCGAATCGCTCGGCCTCCTCGCCGGCGGAATCGCCCACGACTTCAACAATTACATTCATGCGATTCTCGGCCATGTCGACGTCATCACGCTGCTCTATCCCCCGGAGAATCCGGAGGTGACCGACCATCTGCAGAAAATCTCCGGCATCGCGGAACAGGCGGGGCACCTCACCAGCCAGCTGCTCGGCTTCGCCCGCAAGGGGAAGTACCGGGTGACCGATGTGGACATCCGCAAAACCATCGAAAGCAGCCTCGCTCTGCTCGGGCCGAACAAGCGGCAGGTGGAGATCTCCTTCCGGACGATTCCCGGGATGCCGACCGTCCGCGCCGACAGCCTGCAGCTTCAGCAGGTTCTGCTCAATCTGATGCTCAACGCGATCGATGCGATGGAACAGAACCAGGGCGAACAGAGACTGACCCTCTTCGCGGGGCCGGCTGCGGAAGCGCCGCTTCCCTTCTCTCCGCCCGCCGACCATTCCGACGCCCGCCCGGAAGAGTACATCTTCATTCAGGTCGCCGACAACGGCTGCGGCATGGACCGCGCCACAATGGAGAAGGCATTCGAACCGTTCTTCACCACCAAGCCGGTCGGCCGCGGCACCGGCATGGGACTGGCCATGGTCTACGGCACCGTCTCCCACCACCAGGGATGGATCGAACTGGAGAGCACCCCTGGAGCCGGTTCCAGCTTCTGCATTTTCCTGCCCCGTTCCGGCCCGGCGGAAACGCAGGAGAAGAAATAGAATGCCCCCGGCGCTGGAGGTCGTTCCGCTCCACCACGAGGTGCTGCGGGCATGGTGCCGCCATCGGCGCGAGGTCGAATTTCCGCCAGTCGCAGTGACCTTCGACCACCACACCGATACCCTGCCCGCCTTCTCCCGCGCCGCCTCCAGTGAGGCGGAACGTGAATCATGGATTACCGAGTTCGACTGGCGGAGCGACGTGTCGGTAGAAACCGCACTTCAGCGCCTCCGGCACGACGAGCATCTTGACCTGGCGCTCCGCGGCGGCGTCATCTCCGGCTCGATCGTCATCGCCCACTCAACCGAAAACGTCATCGTCGAAACATTGAATCCCCAAATCCGGGTCGCCGCCGACGAAGCGTGGCCGGAACTCAACTTTCTGCTCAACCATCCGGCGGAGTTCCGCCCGCTGGCCGGCCGGGTCTTCGACAGCGGCTGGCTGGCGGCCCGTTTCGCCGAAGCGGGCTTCTCCCCCGAAGCCAATCCGGGATTTCTCTTCGATCTCGACCTCGACTACCTGCTGACCGCGGACGCCCTCGCCCCGGTCGACGGCACGCTGCTGCAAACGATGCTCCGCAACGCCGCGCTGGTGACCGTGTCGCGCGAGGAGGAGTGGCTGCGGCTGCTCCGGATCGATCCGGAAGTCACGCCGGAATTCCTGCTCACCCAGCTCCGGAGCCACATGGCCGGGGCAGGCGCATAAGCGCGTCTTCGAGCGTGAGCCGGGCCAGTTCCACGTGAGGAGCGCAAGGCAGTCCGGAAAGCGCCCGCATTCCCTCCCGCAGCGCCCCTTCCGAACGGAGCACGCCGCAGGAGCGGTCGAGAATCTCCCCGATCACCGGGAAGAGTTCCGGCGGCGTGCCGGTGACATCCGCCGTTTCCGCCGCCCCGGCGGGGAATCGCGCCGTACGGCCGTCGGCGAACGCGCCCGCCGCCGCTCCGGCAATCCGGCCGAAGACCAGCACCTCCAGCCCGGCGTTGCCGCCGAGCCGGTCGCAACCGTGCAGATTGCCGACGCACTCCCCCGCGGCAAACAATCCGGGGACGCCGGTCGATCCATCCGGTTCGATCCGGATGCCGCCGAGGGTGGTGTGCGCGCCCGGCTTCACTTCGAAGAAGAGTTCGCGAAACGACCGGGCGAACCGGCGGAACTTCCGGTGGTATCCCGGATACTTCCGGGCGAATTCAGCTTCCTCCACTCCGCTGAAATCATAGCGGATGCCACCGTGTTCCCACCCCCGTCCCGCCGCGACCGCCTCCGCGATCCGCCGGGCGAGCTCCCGTTTGCAGGGCACCGGTTCCCCCGGGGCAAGCAGGGAATTGCCGTCGCGGTCGAGCAGCCGGGCACCGGAATTCAGCACGGTGGTGATGACCGGAAAGCCGCACAGCGCCTCCGGATAGACCGTGACGGTCGGTTCATACTGCACCAGCCCGAGCCCGTCCAGCGCCGCCCCCGCGAAGCGGGCGAGCAGCAGCGCATCGCCGCGCAGCAGTTTGTTCCAGCTGCTGAACCGCCACAGCCCGGCGAAGCCACCGCCGGCGAGCACCACCGCGGAACAGCCGAGCGCTTCGCCGTCCGCAAACCGCGCTCCGACGATCGCGCCGTCGCGGAGCAGCAGCGCCGACACCCGCCGCCGTTCCGGCTCGATGCCGAGGCGGCGGAGAATCTCCCGCCCGGTGGAGGTGCCGCAGTGAACCACCCGGGGACAGCTCGTCCCGGCGGCATGCAATGTGTCGTATGAGCCGTCCGGAGTACGGTCGAACTCGACGCCGAGCGCCTCCATCCGGTGCAGTTCCGGCAGGGCGCGGTCGGCGAGAACGCGCGCCAGGCGGGGATCCCCCGCCCCGTTTGCATTCCGGACCGTGTCGCAAAAAAAACGCTCCGGGGAATCCTCCGGCCCAACCGGGGCGGAGAAGCCCATCACCTCGGAGGAAGCCCCTCCTCCCGCATCGACAATGCGGACCGCAAGGCGCGGAAAACGCTCCGCCAGCTCCGCCGCCGCGGAACAGCCCGCAAGCCCCCCGCCGACGATGAGCACGTCACAACGGTTCATATCTCCCATACCGCACCCCGGGCGGTGGAACCGACATTGCGAGAGAAGAGCCGCAGAAATTTATGGTGGCCGGTTCCGTCGAACCGCCAGCTCCAGTTCCGCCGCCGTTTGGCGAGAACTTCCGGCGCCACCTCCAGATCGAGGCGGCGCTCATCCAGATCGATGACGACCCGGTCGCCCTCCTCCACCAGCGCCAGCGGACTGCCCAGCGCCGCTTCCGGCGAGAGGTAGCCGATCGACAGCCCGCTGCTGCCGCCGGAAAAGCGACCGTCGGTGATGATCGCGACCCGGTCCGCCAGCCCCATCCCCTTGAGCTCCTTCTGGAAGGGATACGCGGTGGTGCCGAAGCGCGCCCGCGGCCCCAGATAGCGCAGGATCAGCGCCTCGCCTCCGCGAATCTTCCCGGCGTGGAGCGCATCGAGCGCCTGATCGAGGGTGTCGAACACCAGTGCCGGACCGGAGAAACGGCGCATCGATTCCGGAACCGCCGCCTCCTTGACGATTCCTCCCTCCGGCGCGAGCGACCCGTAGAGGACGAAGAGCGCGCCGTTGGCGGCCGCCGGGTTCTTCAGCGTGGTGATGACCCGCGGGTCGAAATTGACCGCGTCGGCATAATTCTCCCGCAGCGTCTTCCCGGTGACGGTGAGCACGTCGCCGTGGAGCAGCGGCATGAGTTCGGCAAAGAGCGCGCGCGAACCGCCAGCCCGGTCGATATCCTGAAAATGCCACGGCCCGCTCGGCGACGACGCGACCAGCAGCGGCACCTTCCGGCTCGCCTCGTCGAAAAGTTTCCACCACTGCCCGTCAAGTCCCGCCTCGGTCGCAATCGCGGGCAGATGGAGCAGCAGGTTGGTCGAACCGGCCGTCGCCATCGTTTCGCGGATGGCATTTTCGACCGCATCACGGGTGATGATCTTCCGCGCGGTGATTCCGCATTTGAGGAGTTCCATCACCTGCCGACCGGCCCGGTAGGCGATCTGGAGCAGTTCCGAACTGTGGGCGCTCGCAGTGGCGTTCCCCGGCAGCGACATGCCGAGCGCCTCCGCCGCCAGACACATGCTGTTGGCGGTGGTCATCACCCCGCAGGCGCCGCAGGGACCGTACATGGCGGCCACCTCCCGTTCGGCACGGGCGCGGTCATAACTTCCGTCGAGCGCCTTGCCGACATGATCGGTGAGTTCGATGTAGTTGGCGGAACTCCCGTCCAGATACGGCATCGGCATGTAGCCGCCGGTCACCACCACCGCCGGAATGTCGAGCCGGGCCGCCGCCATCAGGTGGCCCGGCACGATCGAATCGCAGGTGGAGAGCAGCACCATCGCATCGAACATGTTGCTCTCCACCGTGAGCTCCACTTCGTCGGCGATGAGGTTGCGGCTGGGCAGCTCCACATATTTGGGATCGCGCAGCACCATGCCGTCGCAAATTCCGGTAGTCATCATTTCAAACGGCAGCCCGCCCGCCTCGCGGATTCCCTGCTTGACCCGCTCGCTCAGCGCACGGAGGTGAACGTGGCCCGGATTGTACTCATTCCAGCTGTTGACGACCGCCACGATCGGCCGGTCGAACTCCTGTTCGGTATAGCCCATGCCGCGAACGAGCCCGCGGCGACACTCCCGGGCCAGTCCGTAACTCCAGTTGCTGCGGCAGGAACAGAACTTGTCTTCCATCTTGCACCCTCCTTACGGCGCGGTCCGGCCATCCCGGCCGGTTCAGTTGAAACTTTCGATCATGCCCGACACCGACTGCCCGCCGTCGACGCCGATGGTCTGCCCGACAATGAACTTCGCCTTCTCGTCGTCGGCGAGAAAGACCGCGAGATGAGCGATATCCTCCGGCCTGCCGAAGACACCCGCCGGAATCTTCCGGAGAAACGCCTGCCGCTCCTCCGGCGTGTATCGGAATTCAGTAAGAGGAGAGGCGATGAAGCCGGGCGCGATGCCGTTTACGTTGATGCCGTGCTCGATAAGTTCGACGCCGAGCGCCTGGGTGAGCATGTTCAGCCCCGCCTTCGCCGGACCGTACGGCAGCATCTTGCGCCGGACCCAGGTGACCCGGCTGTGAATCGAACTGATGTTGATGATCTTCCCCTCGATCCGGTTGTCGATCATGTTCTTCGCGGCCAGCCGGGCACAGCAGGCCGCCGCACTGAGATTGAAGCGGATCTGTGCCTCCCAGTACTCCATCGGCATATCCTCGAATCCGCCCGGCGGAATCACCTGCGCTCCGCCGACGTTGTTGACCAGCACGTGAATCCGCCCGCCGAACCGCTCGAGAAATTCGCGGAACATCCGTTCGCATTCGCCGTAGTCGCTGACGTCCGCCTTGAAGAGCTCCGCCTCGACCCCGAATTCCCGGCAGCGGTCGAGCGTCCGCTTCGCCCCCGCGTCGTCGCGATGGAAATTGATACCGACGTTGCAGCCGGAACGGGCAAACTCCACCGCCGTCGCCGCTCCGATTCCCTTGGACGCCCCTGTGACCAGCACATTTCTTCTTTCAGACATGAAAAATCACTCCTTTTTCCTGTTGAAACATTATTTTAATCATGTGCGATTTAATTATACACCCGCTTTTTCCCGAATGCAAGTCAACGAAAGTACAATCAGAAGAATTTCTCGTAGGCGAGACGGATGACCCCCAGCGCGGACTGGGCATCTCCGAGGGAGGTGATTGAAATTCTCATACCGCGACGGCGGTCCTCGGGAACCAGTCGTTTCAGGCGGCGGAGCACCGCGTTGTAGAGGTAACCGTTTTCCCGACTCTGCCCGCCGGAAAAGATGAGCGCATCCGGCTGATACATCTGAATCAGCCCCGCAATGCCGACTGCATCACAGGCGGCGGCGCGATTCAACAGCGCAACGGCCCGGCGGTCCCCCGCCGCCGCCGCAAGATCGATCGCCGCCGCATTCTGCCAGAGGGGATACGCCGGATCGTTCTCATGCCGCCGCCGGGCGATGGCGGCGAGGGAACGCGCTCCCGCAAACGCCTCCAGACAGCCGCGATAGCCGCAGACGCAGATCTCCCGGTTGCCGGGAATGTAGAGATGGCCGATGTACCCGGCCGGACGGTCGGGACGACTGACGATCAGCTGGTGCTGGGCGATGATCGCGGCGCCGATTCCGACCCCCAGTCCGACAGTGACCAGATCGCCGGTTCCGGCGGCGGTGCCGAATTTGTACTCCGCCCAGGCGGCGGCGGCCTGCGTGGTGATGACGCAGGCGGGAACGCCGAACTCCCGCTCGACCTCCTCGCGGACCGGCAGGTTCGCCCCCCAGCGGATCCCCATGTTGCCCGCCGAGACCACCACCCCCGTATCCGGATCGGTGTTCGCCGAGACGGCGAGGCCGATCAGCCGGAGCTTCGCCGCATCGAGGCGGCTTTCCGCAAGTGAACTGCGGATAAACGCAAAAAGATGACGGAAAAACGTCTCCCGCCCCTCGTAGGGCGGCGTGGCGATCTTCCGATAATAGAGCCGGTTGAAGCCGAGATCGGAAAAGAGAATCCGCCACGATTCCCCACCGAGATCCAGCCCGGCGAACAGGGCGGAATCAAGATTGAGCGCCAGCGGCAGCGCCGGCCGCCCGCGGCCGCTCGGCGCCTCCCTCCTGGCGAAAATCGTTCGATCCGCCAGCAGGGAATCCACCGTTTTGCAGACGGTGGCACAGGCGAGCCCGGTCGCATTCTCGATCGACTTCTTGGTCGCCTCGCCCCGTCCCGCGCGGACGGCGTCGAGCACTCTGATTCTGATCCTGTCGCTCATCGTTCCTTCAAGTGGCTTGCCACGGTCCAGCACGCGAGAAAGAGCTTCTCCGGCATGCCGCAGCCGATCCTTTCCAGCAGGCGGCGGGCGATCTCCGGCACAGAATGGATTCCCTCTTCCTCCGCCTCCCGTATGAGTATATCATACTTTTCGGAAAATGAAAGCGACTCTTCCAGAAATGATCGAACTTTTTCCTCCCCGGGAAGCACCGGCGGGAAGGGTTCGAAGCGGTGGCCCGCCACCAGAACCTCCGCATTCAGCGCCATCAGCCGCATCAGCGTGTCGCGGTAGGCGGCCCGATCCATGTAGAGCGCGATCCCCTGCCCCCATGTCCCGTTGCCCTGCACCGAGTCGCCGGTCACCAGCAGGCGCTTTTCCGGCTCGAAAAACGCCACCGCGTCGGAATCGTGCCCCGGAGCGGGAATCAGCCGGAGACCGGCGACCGTCTCCCCCGCTTCGATCAGAAAATCCGGCTCCACCCCGTCCAGCACGGCGGGCGGCGCCGGACTCTCCGCCGGGAATTTCGCCCGAATCTCCCGGCTGTAGAAAAGCGGGCGCCGAAGCTTTTCCGCCCCCGCGGCAAAGACGCCGAACTTCGCCCGGGGCGCGAGTTCCCGCAGCCGCGCATGTCCGCCGATGTGATCCCCGTGGCAGTGGGTGCAGAGCACGAAGTCGAGATCATCCGGCGCCAGCCCCAGCTGCGCCAGCGCAGGGACGATGCACCCATCCACCACGGCGGCATCGATTCCGGAATCGATGAGCGAAACACCCTCTCCGTTGCGGATCAACGTCACCCCCGCCGGCGGGCCGCCGGTCGGAGTGAAGAGCACGTCGCAGCCGGAGACGACCGGTTCAAACTGATTTTTCAAAATATCCTCCTGTTCACGGTTGACAAAAAAGAGCTTCTGATCTATAATATAATCGCACATGATTTAATTCAAGCAAAAACCGGGAGAAAATTCCATGAATTCCACAAAAGAGAGCACCGCCAACGCCGAAGCGTTCCGCCGTCTTGTCGAATCGCGACCCATCCTGACCGGGATGGCCCGCGCCGGAGAGGTGATTCCGGGGATGAAACCCAACACGGTCCTGCACTCCGGTCCGGAGATCGAGTTTGCCGCCATGCGCGGCGCGCACCGCCAGGGCATCGTCGGCGCGCTCCTCTTCGAGGGAATCGCCCGCGACGAAAAAGAGGCCATCGGCATGATCGAAGCAGGAGAGATCGACATCCGCGCCGCGAACGACTTCAACTCCGGCGCCCCCGGCAGCGGCATCACCTCGAGCTCGATGGCCGTGCTGGTCGTCGAGGAGAAAACAAGCGGGATCCGCGCCTTCGCGCCGCCGATCGAGGGGGCACAGGGCGGCGGCCTCGGCGGCTGGGGCGTCTGCAATCCGGCCATCCGGGAGAATCTCCGGAAAATCGCCGGCACCTTCGCTCCCCTCTTCACCCGGGTGCTCGCCTCCTGCGGCGGCATCGACGTCAAGACGCTCTTCGCCGAAGGGCTGACCATGGGGGACGAAGAACACACCCGGCAGGTCGCCACCGACGCGCTCTTTTTCACCCGGATGGCGGCGGCTTCCGCTGCCGCCGGGCTGACCGCGGAGGAGCGCTGCACCCTGCTCGACTACCTCGGCAGCTGCCGGAGATTCGTCCACCACATCGGCTGCGCAACGGCGGTGGCCGCACTCAAGAGCGCCGCGAACGTACAGCACGCCACGATGGTGACCGCGATGGGCGGCAACGGCGTCGAATTCGGCATCAAGCTTTCCGGCCGCGGGGAGCAGTGGTTCACCGCCCCCTCCCCCACCTTCACCGGGCGCTACTTCTCGCCCGAATACAGCGACCGCGACTCCTCCCCGTGGCTCGGCGACAGCAGCAACGTCGAAGCCTTCGGGCTGGGCGGCATGGCGGCGGGTGCGGCGCCGATCCTGATCCGGAGCCGCGGCGGCGACGTCGCATCGGGCGCGGCGCAGACCGCAGAGATGGCGAAGATCTGCCTCGGAGAGAATCCGCAATTCCTGATCCCGATGCTGGATGGACGCCGCGTTCCCTGCGGAATCGACGCGCGCAAAGTGCTTGAAACCGGCATTCTGCCGATGATGCACGGCGGCATCCTCTCCCGCGAAGGAGGACAGATCGGCGTGGGATACGCCAGAACTCCGCTGGAGTGTTTCCGTCGCGCTCTGAATTGACCGATATGAAGTTGTATTTTCTCCGGAGAACGGTATAGTAAACAAAAACAAAATCTACGGAGAAAACACCATGGCCCGGATCATCACCCTCGGTTCCCTCAATCTGGATTTCACCTATCAGCTGCCCAAACCGCTGGAGGTCGGCGAAACGCTCTCTTCGCTCTCCTACCGCTGCGGCGCGGGCGGCAAGGGAGCCAACCAGTCGATCGCCGCCGCCCGCGCCGGCGCCGAGGTGTACCACGCCGGGAGGATCGGCAGCGACGGAACCCTGCTCCGCCGGACGCTGGCGGATTCCGGCGTACGGCTCGACTTTCTCGAAGAGGTCGAGACGCCGACCGGACACGCGGTGGTGCTGATCAACGACGCGGGGGACAATTCGATCGTCCTCTACGGCGGAGCGAACCGGACGATCGACGACGCCTTCATCGACCGGGTGACCTCCGCCGCAAAACCAGGGGATATCCTGCTGCTGCAGAACGAGATCACCAATATCGACCATGCGATGGAAGCGGGAAAAAAGGCCGGAATGCGGGTTGCCTTCAACTTTGCGCCGTTCGATCCGAAACTCGCGCCGGAACTGCCGCTTTCCCTGTGCGACTATCTCTTTCTCAATCGCATCGAAGCGGGAGGCATCGCCGGCAAAAGCGACGTGGAGGAGATTCTCGAAACGCTCGCCCGGCGCTACCCAGAAACCGAACTTGTCCTCACCCTGGGCCCGGAAGGTGCCGTCGCACTCACGCCTGCCGGCCAACGGTTCCATGCCGACTCGCCCCGCGTCGAAGTGGTCGAAACCACCGCGGCCGGCGATACCTTCATCGGCTACTATCTCGCCGGAATCCTCGACGGACTCAAGCCCGGCAAAGCGCTGGAACGCGCCTGCCGGGCCGCCGCGCTCTGCTGTTCGCGGGCCGGTGCGGCGGAATCGATTCCCACCCGCGCCGAGCTCGACCGCTGAACCGGAGTTACCGGCGGGCCGTTTCCGCGGCCGCCAGCGCCTCGCGGAACGCCGCCAGCGCCTCCGGGAACGGCGTGAGCACCCGCTCGAGCACCCCCTGCACAAACGAGATGCACATGCCGTAATTGGTCACCGGCACCCCGGCGCGCACCGCCGCCTGAATCCGGGAGAGCACCTCCCGGCGGTTGAGCATGCAGCCGCCGCAGTGGATGACCAGTTTGTATTCGGCGAGGTTCTCCGGGTAATCCCGCCCCGCGCTCACGTCGACCTGAAGCCCCTCGCCCGCGTAGCGGCGCAGCCAGCGGGGAATCTTCACCCGGCCGATGTCATCGGAAACCGCGTGATGGGAACAGGCTTCCGCAATCAGGACCTTGTCGCCCGGCCGGAGCGCCGCAATCGCGGCCGCGCCGCGCGCCATCAGGATCATATCCCCCTTCAGTCGGGAGAAGAGAATCGAAAAGGTGGTGCAGGGGATCTCCGGCGGCGTATCCGCCACCATCCTGTCGACCACCTGCGAATCGCAGACCGCGAGATCCGGCGGCGTCTTCAGCCGGGCGAGCATCGCCGGATACTCCCGTTCCTTGACCACCAGCGCCGCCGCGCCGTTGTCGAGCGCGTCGCGAATCGTCTGCACCTGCGGCAGAATCAGCCGCCCCTTCGGCGCCTCCAGGTCGATCGGTACGATGAGAGCGGCAAGTCCTCCCGGCGGCAGCAGGTCGCCGACCAGCGGCGGAACCGCGAGAAAATCCTCCGGACAGCAGTCGATCAAGGCACGTTTGAAATCGGCCACACACGCTTCGCGCCGCGCGGGAGCAAGGTTGTCCGCCACCGCCACCGAGGAGATTCCCTTCTCATGCAGCAGATTCAGGAAGGCGGCGTCCGGCGCACGCAGGTCGGCCTTGCCGACGACGGCCACGACCGGGATCTTTCGTTCCTTCGCCTCGGCGAGAATCCGCTCCTCCGGAGCGCCCCATACACCCGCCTCGCAGAGAATCACCACAATATCGGCCCTAGTGAACACTCGCATGGTCCGTTTGATCCGTTCCGCGCCGAGCTCGCTGGTGTCGTCGATACCGGCGGTGTCGAGAAAGACCACCGGCCCGAGCGGCAGAAGCTCCATCGTCTTCTCCACCACGTCGGTGGTGGTGCCGGGAATCGGCGAGGTGATGGCGGCCTGCTGGCCGGAGATCATATTCAAAAAGCTGGATTTGCCGACATTGGTGCGACCGAAGAGGGCGATATGCAGCCGCATTGACTTGGGTACGGTTTCCATTCTGTAAACTCCTTCCATGCCTTACCCGGGGGGGACCTCTCCTCCCGCTCACGTGTTCCCGGTTACTTCCCGGAGAGCGCACTCCGGACCCGCCGGAACCGGCGTCGCCAGACCGCCTGCTCCCGGCGGGAGAGAATCAGGAAAAAGACCGCCGCAATTCCCGCCGGAACCACCAGGAAAATGTAACGACCGAATTCGCGCAGCAGAAACGCTCCTCCCGCCGCGCCGAGGATGAAGCAGAGGATGACGCCGTAATAGTGCATCGCCTTGCGGAACTCCTCCCGGTCCCGCTCGAAAACCGAACGGAAGAGCGCATCGGTGCCGCTGCGCAGATTCCCGGTGCACATGGTCGAGGCGAACGGCAGCCCCCTCACCCGGCGGAAGGTCTGCACCTGAAGCGCGCAGACGAAGGAGATCACCCCGTTCACCAGAAAGTCGAACTCCCCTTCCGGAATGAAACAGACAGGCGCGAGACAGAGAAACTCCAGCAGAATCACCGTCTGATGCCACGAGAACCGCCGCGCCGCCGGAAGGCTTCGATGGATCAGGTCCGCGACAAAGATACCGAGCGCGTAACAGAGAATGGCGAGCAGATATCTCGAACATTCGACCCAGTGCAGGTTGGAGAGATGGAAACCGAACAGCACCATGTTGCCGGTCACCGCGTTGGCGAAAACCCGCCCCCGGCAGAGGTAGGTGTAAATGTCCAGAAAACCGCCGGCGATGCTCAAGACACAGGCGGCGGTCAGCCGTTCCGCATTTGATGAACTGTTTTCCATGATTCCGAACGCTCCCGCATTTAATAAAATACACCCTCTCGGAGCAAAGTTCAATCGGGCAACCTCGCATTCCTCCCTCCCACGCCCCACTTTTTTTCCGGAAAATTTCCCATCCCCTCTTGACACCACACCGCTTTCATCGTATAATTAATACGGATAAGCAAAAGGCGAAAGGCATGCAGAACATGACACAGCGGGAGCTGGCCAGAACCCTCAACATCACCCAGGCGGCGGTATCGATGGCGTTGAATGGATCGCCGCGGATCTCGCCGGAAGTGCGGGAGTCCGTGCGAAAGCTGGCGGAACACTCGGGCTATCGGCTGAACCTCGCCGGGCAGATGCTGCGGCGGAACCGCTCCCATGTCATCGGCACGATCTTTCCCCGGCTGACCAACCTCTACTATGCGGAATTGTTTCAGGAGATTCAGCAGCAGCTTCAGCCGCACGGCTACATTCTCTCGCTCACACCGGCCGAGACGGAGGAGGAGCTCCGGCGGGCGGTCGAAATTTTGAAGCAGATGCACGTTGCGGGCGTCATCAGCAGCGCCTATCAGACCGAACCGTTGCGGCCGTTCCGGGAGGCGGGAATCGCACTGGTGCTCTGCGGCGGTTACAAGCGGGTGGAGATCGGCGCCAGCCAGATTCTGCCCGACTACCATCAGCCCATTCTCACGCTGACACGCCGCTTGATTGCCGGAGGGCGCCGCCACATCGCCTTCTTCGGCGCCGACACGCCGGAGGAGCAGCGCTACAGCGCCTATCTTGCCATCCTGCGGGAAGCAGGGCTCGCGCCCATGCCGATTTCGCTGCGCCGCACCACCCCTTCGGAATATATGGATTCCGCTTTCGAAACGATCCGGCACCATCTGGAAAAGCATCCGGAGACCGACGCGGTCATCGCACACCACGATGAACTCGCTCTGGTGGCGAAACGCGCCATCCTGCAGACCGGACGCACCATTCCGCAGGACGTCGCGCTCACAGGGTTCGACAACATCTCGCTCGGTCGATACATAACACCTTCGCTGACTACCGTCGAGCAGCCGAAAAAAGAGATTGCGCAGGCAATCATTCACGAGCTGCTGGAATCCATGAGAGATCCGGATCATCGGGAGTTCATCTCCCTCCCCTGCCGTCTGGTCATCCGCGAATCAATTTAAATTTAACTCCTTATTTATACGGATAAGCAATTTTGAAAAGCAGAAACAAAAACCGATTCACCAACCCAAAGGAGGCCATCATGCAATCGGAAAGAAGAAGATTTTTCACGTTGATCGAACTCCTCATCGTGATCGCGATCATCGCCATTCTGGCGGCGATGCTGCTGCCGGCGCTGAACAAGGCGCGGGAACGGGCCCGCGGCGCCGCGTGTGCCTCTAACTTGAAACAGCTCACCACCAATCTGCAGTTGTATCTTGCCGACTACCGCGATGACTTCTGTTTTCTTGAAGAAAACAGCTCCTACCAGAGCATTCATGGCTGGAGCTATTATCTGAACGGGAAAAGAGTTGAACTGGAAAATAAAACCTATTTCTGCCCCTCTCTCGCCAGAATACCGGATGATTACAATCCGACAAACTACACCTACGGGTTTGCGTTTTCCAGCAACAACAATCAGTACATCATGCCGTATCAGTGGACAAGTCTCATCATCGGCTCCAACCGCTTCCGGGTTCTTCACGGCAGAAAGATCAAAATTCCGGGACGAACCATTATTTTTTCAGACTCCCGCAAAACAAATTCCGAATATGGCGGGCTTTATCTGCAATATCACTCCGGATTGAGCTACGGATTCGCCAACAATCATGGTCAGACCGGAAACATCGCCTATTTTGACGGCCATGTCGCAGCTTCCACGCCACGCGAATACGGCGACCATGTCATTCAGTTTTACAAAGACGCCACCAACGCGACAGTGACCGAGGTCTTTTACGTGAATCAAGTCGGATTTGCCTCCAAAGCGAACAACTGAGAGAAAACTCCCCATGAAAAAAATACTGAGCGCCCTCCTCGCGGCAACTGGGCTGTTCTGTTCCGCCGGAACCGCACGGATCGACCTCATCTCGGGGAATGCCGGACTGCGCGTGGTCTCCACCGCCGCCGGCGTCTCCGGCAAAAACATGAACTGGCTGCCGCCGGAAAAGGCGAAGCGGATGCTCTACTTCCAGCAGCGCAACAGCTGCGACGAATGGTCAACCATGAAGTTCTCGTTCGCCGCCGACCGCGACACCACGGTGCAAATCACCCTCCGCGGCCCCCACCAGCTCTCATCACAGAAAAAACGGCTGCCCGCCGCGGTCTTCTACGATGAGCTCCGCATCAACGGGGAACCCGCGCCGAACGGCGGCTTCGAGCCCGGCAGCACGACCGGACGCCGGTGGAAACATCTCGTTGCCGACCGCGGACTCGCCGCCGCCGGAAACGGCGTTCTGCAGGTGACATACGATGACGCGGAGACCTTCCCTCTGCGGGTCAGGGCAGGAAAACCGGTTCAAATTGAAGTGCTTCACCGGGATGCCGGTCTGCGCGAACCCGGGCAGGATGTGACGCCGCTTCCGCTGAAAACCGTCGCGAACCGCGCCTTCGCCGACCAGACCGCCGGAGACGGCAAAGGCGGCTGGACTGATCAAGGGGAGCAGAGCCTGCGCGGAATCGTTCCACAACGCTCCTACGGCGGCATGGAGTTCGACATCCCCGCGTCCGGCAACGCCGTCGTCACGATGGATTCTCCGCACGACCGGACCGGCGTCAAAACCTTCACCCTCACGCCGGGGAGCGAGAAGAAATACGCCTTTCTCTATCTGCTTCACGCCGCGGCGTGGGTGGCCAGTTCCGGAGAAAAGCTCGGCTCCGCCACCGTACAGTACACGGATGGTTCTGAAAGCCGTTTCTCCGTGGAAAACGGCAGAAACATCTGCGACTGGTGGCTCATGACGCCGCTTCCGCACGCCCGGTCGGTCTACCTGCAGAACCGGGAAGAAGGGCGCGGCGGATTTCTGATGACCCGCTTCCCGCTCGACGCCAAACCGGTGAAGCAGGTTCGCTTCGATACCCTCGGCAAAGGGATCTGGGTGATCGTCGGCGCCTCGCTCTCCAGCCGCGACGTATCGGTCCAGACGAAGCAGAAGGAGTGCCGGTTCACCGCGCCGCGCTGGAAGCGGGCGGATATGCGACAGCTCGACCTCATCGAAGGGTCCGCACTCGATCTGAGCGGAAGGAAACGGTTCTCGCCCGAAAAAGACGGCGCCATGCAAATTGACCGGAACGGGGCGATCACCTTCCGGACGCAGGAGGGGAAACCGGTCCGTCTGATCGGCTTCAACGCCTTCCCCAGCCTCTACCGGATGAAGGGGGCAAGCAGAGAGGAGATCCACCGGACGATCGACCGCTGTCTGGAGCAGGCGAAACGGATGGGGTACGACTATTTCCGCACCAATTTTCTCCTCGACCGCGATCCGTTTCAGGGGGCGGCGGCGGACTTCGAATTCAATCCCGACTATCTCGACCGCCTCGACTATCTGGTCGCCGCCTGCCGCAGATACGGGCTCTACATCTACGGAACTACCGCGAGCTATCAATTGGGGCGGAAAGAGTGGAACAGACCCTTCCAGCAGCGGGCCGAACTCAAAACCGAAACTCTGTTCGGCGTCCCGGCACGCCGGGCGGAGTGGAAGACGCTTATCGTGAAACTCCTGACCCATGTCAACCCGTATACCGGGATCGCTTACAAGGACGATCCGGCCTTCCTCTGCTTCGAATTCTACAACGAGCAGGAGATCAGCCTGCAAAGTCTGCTCCGCGCGCCAGAGAGTTTTCCGGCGGAGACGCTGGCCTTCATCAACGCGAAATTCGTCCGTTTTCTGGAGAAGAAATACGGAACGGCGAAAGAACTTTCCAAACGCTGGGGGGTGACGGTCCGGAACTTTCCGGAAGTGAAATTCCATTCCGGCAGGTTCACCGGCAACCGGGCCTTCACCGGCGACTGGCAGCTCTTCTGCATGGAAAACGCCGCCGAATGTCTCGACTTCTTCAACGGCGTCATGCGTGAGATCGGCTGCGACAGGTATATTTCGCAGTACAACTTCCTCCCGTCGATCGGATTTTCCAGAGTGCGGGCGGAGAAAACCCACCTCGTTTCGATGAATACCTACTTCCGCCATCCATCGAAGATGATGAGCAGGGGTTCCGTCGTCCGGCAGGAGAGTTCTCTGACCGGCAGCGGCAGCGAATATTTCAAGAAGGCGGCCACCTGCCGGATCGCCGGGATGCCGCTCTTCGTCACCGAATACAACCACTGCTACTGGAACCGGTATGAATATGAGGGAGGGATCTTCTTCGCCGCCTACAGCGCGCTGCAGAGTTTCGCCGGAATCACCGTCCACCAGAGCCCGGTGATGGAGGAGAACCGGCCGCTCCGGCTGGAGAACTTCCGGGTGGCGACCAGCCCGACCAAGCGGGCGAACGAGTTCCTCGCGATGTCGCTCTTCCGCCGCGGTGACGTGCAGAGTTCGCCGCACCGGGTGGAACTGCTGTTCCCGGCGGAATTTTTGGAAGACGGCAACGCCGGGGCGGGCGCGGTCAACACGACCCAGTCCACGCTCGCGTTTCTTACCGGAATCGCGCTGCGCTTCCCCGAACTCCCGGCAAAGGCGGAGAACAGGCCGGAACTCTCTTTTCTGCCCGAACAATCCGCGACAATTCACTCCGGAGCCTGGTCCAGCTCGGTGGAGGGCAGTGTTTTCGGCAACCTCGCCGACAGCGTCGCCAAACTGCGGACCGCCGGAATTCTGCCGAAAAACAATCCGACCGACGCCGACGCCCAGTGCTTCGTCTCCGACACCGGGGAGCTTTCGCTCGACACCAGAGCCCGGCGGCTGAAGGTCATCACTCCGAAAACCGAAGCGGTCATTCTGAAACCGGACGATACCAACATTGCACTCCGCCGGCTGACCGTGCACTCCGTCGACACCGGCTGCGCCGCGGCGGTCACTTCGCTCGACGACCTCCCGCTGGCAGAGAGCCGCCATATGATGTTCGTGCTCAACACCAATTCCGTTTCGGAGGGTCTGGTGCTCTCCGGCGACCGCAGCACGCTGATCGAGCCGGGGAAGAACGCTCCGCCGCTGATGGAGACCGCCCGGATCCGCGTCTCGCTCCGGTGCGACGGAAAGAGCTGGAAACTCTATCCGCTGAGCCTGAGCGGCGAGCGCCGGAAACCGCTGCCCGTCACGCAGCAGACCGACGGGATTGCATTCCGGCTCGACACCGCCCTTCTGCCCGACGGAACCACGCCCTTCTTCGAACTGAAAGGAGAATAAGCCCTTTTTGGAAAATGGTCTTTTCCCGGCGGCTTTGCTTTTTTTGCAGCGCCGCATCCAGAACAGCGCGCTCTCCGCGCCTCTGCCGCTGAAATGCTCTCCCGCAAGAAAGGAGAGCATTTTTGTTTCCTCTGCCCCGCTTGATAAAATTCAAAAAATAAAAGAAATACTCTTGCTTCGTCAGGATACCTAACGTATAATAAAAATAGACTAAGCAGAAAAAACGGTGGTGTAATGCAGAGGAAAGCTCAGAAACGCGATCAGCTTTACGAAACGCTGAAAGCCGCAATTTCCGGAGGGCAGTATGCTTCCGGCAGCCGACTGCCGAAAGAGGTGGAGTTCGCGGAAGAGCTCGGCGTCTCCCGCAAGACGCTCCGCCACGCACTGGAACGGCTCGAAAACGACCACCTGATCGAACGCATCAGAAGCAAAGGGACGTTTGTCCGGTTCCGCCGCTACCTCGTGCTGGCTGATAACAATCAGGACCTCTGCATGCCGTACAACTACATCACCCCCGGGATCATCCGGACGGCGGAACGAATGGGGACGGCCATATCCATCTGCGCCTTTTCCGCCTTCGAAAACCTGACGGAGCAACAGGTCATCGACAGCATCACCCGCCAGAACGCCGGCTGCATCGTCATCACCAACAAAATCGATGAAAATACACGCATTTATCAGCAATTGAAGCATCTGCCGCTGCCGGTCGTCCTGGCACACGGCCATCTGGAGGACCACAGCTTCACCGGCTGGCCCACCGTCGCCTACGACGAACGGGCGGCATGGCGTGCGGCATTTCTTCATCTGAAAGCACTGGGGCACCGAAGGGTCGCGGCAGGCTGTCATCGCGCCGATCTGCAGGAAATCCGCGGTTGGCGGCGGGAGGCCTTTCTCGCAATGACAGCAGAGATCGGCCTCGATCCGGATCCGGCCCTGCTCTTCTCCATGAATGTGAGAGGGGAAGACGCCGACCCGGTCATTCACCGCCTCTTCCGGGAGCAGAAACCGCCGACGGCGATTGTCTGTTACAGCGACTTCTGGGCACCGTACCTCTACCGGAGTCTCGAGAAAATGAACCTGCGAATTCCGGACGACGTCTCCGTCATGGGATTCTGCGGCGCTCCGGTGGGCCGTTATCTCTCCCCCAATCTCTCCACCATTGACCTGCAATACGAAAAGACCGGGGAACTTGCCCTGCGGATGCTGCTCAATCACCCGCATCCGCCACTGGAACTCGTCGATTTCAAACTGGAATCCCGGGGAAGCACCCGGCCCGTTGCTCAATACAATTCCATCAGGGAAAGGAGTTCATTATGAAAATAATTCAGTTCCACCTGCACGGCATACGGCCGTCGCCATTCGACGCCGGTAAGAGAATTCATTTATTTACGTTGATCGATCTTCTCATCGTTATCGCCATCATCGCGATTCTCGCGGCCATGCTGCTCCCGGCGCTGAACAAAGCGCGGGAGACGGCGAAATCATCCAAATGTGTCAACAATCTCAAACAGATCGGCACCGCCTATGCAATCTTCACCGCAAACTACAACGATTTCATGCAGCCGATGTTCGGCGCGAAAGAATACAATATTGTACTGGCAATATCATCTGTTGAAATTGAATCCGAACACCTACAAATATGAGTCCGGCGGAGTTCCCCGGGCGGTCTTCAGTTGTCCGGTCATGGAATTTCCAAAAAGCGAGGACTACAACCTCATCGATTACGGACTCAATGTGCATATCCTGAAATCCACCTGGTACGCCGACGATAACTATTCCAGCCGTAAGATGTCCGGCGACAAAGCCCCGTCCAAACGGTTTCTCATTATGGACAGTTACCGGAATACCACAAACAAAACGCAGGGATTCTGGCGAATCAGCATCAATACCAGCGCAGAATTTCTGGGAAACACCAACTGGGCCCAGCCGGCCGGACGGCATGATGGAAAGGTCAACATGCTCTACCTCAATTTCCATGTGGGAAAAGAACGGATGGTTGACCAGGAAAACCCCTTCAGTTACGCACCGTTTCTCTTTTCCGGCGGAGCCATCGCAAAATCGGAATGGGAACATTTCTACGGGTTCCCCTATCCCTGGTGATCTCCGCAATCCTCGGCAGCAATCAAACCTCTGTAATACCCGAGGCAGAAAATTCCTGTTTTTTTTCATTTCTGGTATTGACTTTTTTCCGGGAATCGGGTATAATTAAAACAGGTTGTCCGATGGTTGTCCGATAAAAGAAAAACAACAGGGAGAAACAGGATGAGTCCGGAACCGAGAATTCCTCTGCGGGAAGGGTTGAAGATCCGCCATTACATCTTCAACCTTGTCCTGCGTCATCCGGGCGAATCGGTGAAAGTTCCGTCATCGTGGGAGCTGGCGAAGCATTTCGGCATCGCCCGCAGCACGGTGACGCTCGCCTACAAGGCGCTGATGGAAGAGGGCATCCTGATCGGCCGCCCGGGCATCGGGACCTTTCTCGCCCCCCGCTACAGTCAAGGGCTCAGCAGCAACGGCGCCGTCTATTCGCTGATCGGCCTGCTCACCAACCTCGGCAACAATCTCAGCTACGGCAGTCATCAGTGGGGGCTTATGGCCGCTGCGGGCAGCAACCTGACCTTCGGCGACAGCTGCCAGGTCCGGCCTGTGACCCTCTCCGGGAGTCTCGAAACCATGAAGAAGGAGCTGGAGCAGAACTACCTCGCCGCCCTTGTCTGGATCACGCCGCCGGAAGATCAGTTTCTTCTGCTTCAGGAAGTGAGCCAGTGTCTCCCCACCGTCATTCTCGGCCGGACCGTGAAGGACATCAACTCCGTCGCGCTCGATTATGAAGAAGAGAGTTACCAGAACGGGAAACGCTTCCTCGCCGAAGGCAGAAAGAAGTTCTGGGCCATCAACATGAGCGGCGCGGAATACTATATCCCGGGGTTCCGCCGGGCTTACGCCGAGGCCGGAATCGAACTGGACGAACGGTTTATTTTTCCCCCCGACAGCCGACAGCTGGAAGAGTTCGCGGAAGCACTCCGCTCCGGGCACCGCCCGGACGCCCTCCTGCTGCACTCCAACCGGCGGAAAGAGGTCGTCGAACTGTTGCAGAAAGCCGGAATCGACCTCAAGCAGGAGTGCCGGGTTCTCGCCAACATCGCGGCGGCCCAAATCCCGGGCTTTGCCGGCTGGTGTCACGAAGTGCCCTATGCGGAACTGGGCCGGGCGACAGCGGAGATTGTCTTCCGCCTGCTCTCCGGAGATCGCCGTGTGGAACATCGAATCCTCAAACATAAGAACATTCCAGTCAATCTGGAGTAACAAGGGAGGTATGAAATGTCGTCCTTCAGAAAGCCGTCATTTACCCTGATCGAACTTCTGGTCGTAATCGCGATCATCGCCATCCTCGCGGCCATGCTGCTGCCAGCACTGAACAGGGCACGGGAGACGGCGAAATCATCCAAATGCGTCAACAACCTCAAACAGATCGGCACCGCCTATGCGGTGTACACCGCCAACTACAACGATTTCATGCCTCCCGCCAGCGGAGAAAATGGAGCCACCCCATACTGGCAGTACCTGCTGCTCAAATTCAATTCCAAGACGTATAAATACGAATCCGGCGGCGTTCCCCGGGCGATATTCGACTGCCCCTCCATGCAGACACATGAGGCAACCAACACCCAGATCTTCATTGATTACGGCGTGAATCTGCACATTCTGAAAACGTCTTCCAGTTCCGGAGATCACGCAACCCGGAAAATTTCCAGTGACAAGGAACCGTCCAAACGCTTTCTCCTCATGGATTGCTATCGCAACACAACCGACGGCGCCGTAGGCTTCTGGCGCGTGAAAGTGAGTACCGCCGCCTCGGTCCTGAACGATAAGAACTGGGGCCAGCCCGCCGCGCGCCACAACGGCAGAGTGAACATGCTGCATCTCGATTTTCACGTATCGCCCATACGGCTGATCGATCAGAAGAATCCCTACAATTACGCGCCGTTCCTCGCGAACGGTTCCACGATCCACAAGAAAGTGTGGGACTATTTCTACGGCTTCCCCTACCCGTGGTAAGTTTTCCTCCGATATCCACCCCGCTATCAGGTACGGTGTTCAATCAGTATTCAGAGAAAAGAAAGGTCCACCATGTCAGCACGCAAAAAGATCGTTCCTCTGCTCACACTGTTCGCAGCGGGCACACTCGCCGCAACGGTGGTTGAGGAGGATTTCAAACAATATCCGGACTTCGATCCGGCACACCGGAACTGGGAGTTCCGCGGCGTCGGCGGCGAAGTGCGCGACGACGGCTACCGGTTCAACGGTACCGGCATTCAGCAGAAGGTGGAACCCGATGTCCACCCCGCTCTCACCATGGGGCAGCTGCGGGACTACCCCGCCGGGACGAAACTTGCCATTGAAGCGGAATTCGAACTCGGCCGCAAGGGGTTCAGCTTTCTAGACAAAGAGGGTAAACGCGTCCGCCGGATCGGCGTGGTGATCCTCGACCGGCAGTTCGCCCGCGGGCGGCGCGACACGATGAACATTCCGACCATCCTGCTGACGCTCGACCTCGACGCGACGGGCAAACCATCGGTCTTCTTCGGTTATACCGGAATCCCGAAACTTTCTCCGCAGAAGAAGGTGTACGAATCCGCACCGTGGAAGCCGAAGGGAGAGTATCTCTTTTCTCTCACACTTGCCGACAACACCGCGACCGGTATCATCAAAGATGCGGCAGGCAAGGTGATCTACCGGGGAGAGCTGCGCGATCCCGGATTTGCCAAACTCTTTCCCCACGCCCACCCCGGCTTTGCCAACCAGCGCATGGAAGGAGCGCTGAAGAGATTCCGCGCCGACAACCTCGACAGCTTCACCGCTCCGGCGAAACTGTCGCCGATCCCGATGCCGGAGGTCTGGACGGTTGTTCTCGATCCGGAGAAGAATGCCAAAGGCGCCCTCCGGCAGGCAAAACCGGATGCGCAGGGGAAGATCAACGTCTCCGCCATCGCCGGCGGCCACCGGCACAAGCGGCTCGCCCGGCTCGAATGTGAACTGGAAGTTCCCGCAACCGGCAAATACGCGGCGCAGGCACGCGGCGACTGGTACTGGAAACTGCTGGTCAACGGCAACAGCGTCGCCAACTTCTCCCTGCGGGGGAACGGCATGAACGACCATGTGCTGGAACTGCCGCTCAACGCGGGAAAGAACCGGATCACGGTGGAATTAGGCAGCGGCAGCGACGGCTGGAACTTCCGCCTCGCTCCGCCCGAAGCGGAGGCGCTCAAAGCGAAGGAGGCGGCATTGCACCTCTACGGCGCCGACCGCATCCGCTGGAATCTCGACCGGATTTTCGACGACCTCAACAACCTGCGCCGCTGGAGGATCGAAATCCCGAAGCTGGAACAGGAGCTGCTTGCGATGCGCCGGGACCTCCCGGCCGGACTGACCAACCGCGATGCGGAGAAATTCGATCCGGCGCTCGACCGCTTCTATCTCGGAATCTACAACGGCAGGCGGCTGCTCCGGCTGCGGGAACTGCGCAAAGAGCTGGCCGGCCTTTCCTCTCTGGAAGAAAATCGGAACAGCGATATCGCCGCAACCCTCAGAAAACTGGATGCTCTGGATGCCGGACTGCTTGCGGCGGTCTCCTCGGAAAATGCCTCCACCGTCGAAACACTTGCCGCCGAAGCGCAGCAGCTCATCGATGAGGGGCTGAACCGGTGCAACGGGTTCCGCGAGGGAGTGACGCTCGGACGCAACTTCGGCCGCTTCGGCTGGGTGACCGGCGACAAGGTGGCCGCTTACTCCTCCGGCGACGGTCTGCTCGCCAACCAGGTGCTCGCCAACGGCGCGCTGCTCCGGCAGTACGTCACCGGTGATGACGGCAAGACCCCGTGGCGGATGCTCTTCCGCTTCTTCGGCAACCGTGACGCGGCAAAGAGCGCCGAACTCGCCGCATTGCCCGTCTCCGGTGAGAACAGAGAGGTGGAGTTCGGATACGACCCCAGCTCCTTCTACTCCGGTCGCACCCCGCAATCGGTCAAGGTGCACGAAACGAACTGGATCCACAAGCGTTTCTCCTATGCCGGCGGCTTCACGGCCGATATGAATCTGCTCACCCCGGCGCTGCTGCTGGAGAGCGGCTTCCATTCGCTGGAGCTGAGCGATCCTGTCACCTCCGCCTTCACCCACTTCGGCTACCGCAACGCCAAAGGGGAAGTCGTTTCGCAACCGCGGCGAGACGGCGTGCTCTACGACCGGAAACGCGACGGCGAACTCGGCCGCAACTGGGTGCTCTTCTGGAGCGGCGACAACCGGGAGATCGACCTTGCACACCATCGCGGTTCCATTCCGGTGCAGGTGATCTTCCAGCGCCGTCCGGAGAAGATCGAGCGCAAAAACGGCAGGACCGTCATTCAGTTCGCCCGCAACGGCGCGGTCTGGCTCAACACCCCCTTCGGCGCCCGCATCCAGCCCGCCGGAAACTGGCGTGGCTTCCTGCCGCCCTCGGCGGCGGGCCGCTGCGACGTGCACGCGCAGACCGCCCTCGCCTGGCCGGTCGAACTGCGGGAGTATTTCCGCCCCGCCGGGAACGGACGGGTCGAAATCGTCAACGTCGCCGCCTTCCGGAAATTCGCCGACAACGACTGGAAACTCGAACCGCTCGAATTCGTTCCGCTCCCGCCGGTGCTGACGCTGATGACCGGACGCGGCTTCGACGCAGAACTCCCGGCGCAGACCGTCGACCTCGGGTATCCGACCATCTACGGCCCGCTGCACGGCGTCTTCGCCTCGCAGCTGCGCTACACGCTGCCGGTCACCGAAGCACCGCGCACCGCCTTTCCGCAGAATCCGGAGGCGAATCCTGATGACGCACAGCAGCTGATTACAAAAACGATCAGTCAGATCGACGGAATCCGCTTCCGCCTCTTCTGCGAAAACATCGCCCGCAACTGGCACTCCCTCTGTCCGGCAATCGACCGCCCGGCCAAAGCGTGGTCATGGCTGCCGGAGGAGTTCCGCGACTACATGCGCGGCCTCTACCGCGCCCGGATTCCGTTCCTTTCGAGTTACCGCGACTACCGCTTCTGGCGCTCGCTCTGCGAACCCTATTCCGGAGCGAAGTACTTCTACTCCTTCTCCATCTCGACGAAGAATCCCGGCGACGTCGGCGTCTTCGGCGACCGCGGCTACGGCGTCGGCAACCATCTGCTGATGCTCGATCTGGTCAGTTCCTTCGGAGGAGAATACGATGCGCTCAAAGCCATCTGGCGCGATCCCGCGCCGCTCGCTCCGCCCGACGCGATCCGCGACGGCAGAACCGTCACCGTCGATAAGATGCAGGGCTACCTCACCAGCGTCCACGACTGGGCGTGGATGGAGGCCGGCAGCAACGACAGCGGCGACAACGGCCCGGTGGTGGATTGCGGCCAGTCGGTGTTCGGCGGCGTCGCCGCGCTTTACCGCATGGCGCAGAATCTCGGCAGCGACACCGAACGCGCCCGCGCCGCCTACCACCTCGCAAAATCCCAGCTCTCGCAGATCGGCCGCCCCGCCTTCCGCGACTACGGAAGAGAGAGCGGCACGCTCGGGCCGGACAACATCAACGTCGGATTCCGCGAATTCATCACGCCGCGCTCCTACGCCGACAGTCCGATGATCGGCAAGACGCCGCGCAACGAGTACGACGGCTCGCTCGACTCCCTCTTTTGCTACGCCAATCAGGACTGGTTCGACGTCTACTACCCCTACGCGAAGTACGTCTGGAACGATCTGCGCTACTATGAGAAGCAGCGCGCGCTCTACTGGCCGAACCGCGACCGGGGCAGAAGCGACATGATGGGGCACCTCTACTCCCGGCTGATGTTCCTGATGTTGAACGGGACTTCGCAGAGCGAAGCGGTGGAGATGCTCCACCGCTGGGTGGACGATTCCGTCTTCTATCTGCGTGACGGCGCGCTGCGGGAAATCCTCCCCTTCGCGCTCACCGGGGGATGCCCGCTGGTGCTGCACGAGTGGTATCCGCTGGCGGCGCCGGAGTTCCGCTTCACGCCGTCGAAGAAGCTGGCGGAACTCCGCTTCCGGAACGTGTCGGAAAACTTCGCCTTCACCGCCTCCTCCGCCTCGGAACCCGCCGCAATCCGGGTCAACGGGGAACCGCTGCCGCGCGAAAACTGGAGCTACCAGCCGGAAAACCGGGCGCTGCGCGTTCAGCTCCCCGCCGGAAACACCGTCGCGGTGGAGCTCGAATACAGCGAAATCCAGCCCGACCGGCTTCAGCTCATGCCGATTCCGCCCGCGCCGAAAACCGTGCCCGCCGCGCCGGGGATCGAACCGGAGGAGTTCACCCCCGCCGCACCGGCAAAGAACATTGTGAAACCGGCGGCGAAACCGACCGCAAAAGAGCAACAGCTCTACCAGTCCGATTTCTCCGGCGAAGCGGTCCCGGGGGCGAAGACGGCGGGGCGGTGGTACTTCAACACCTGGGCGAAAACACCGCTCCCGACGTCCGGCGGGCTGACCGGGGACTATCCGGCAGAAGGAATTCCGGCCCGCGCCCTTGAAGTCACCGCAGTGGATCGCGACTATGCCGGACGAGGTTCGCCGCGCATCCTGTTGCCGGAGAAGTTCAACGCCCTGGTCCTGCGGGGCGAGATCACCTATGGGAAAAATTTCGCCAACAACCGCGTCGTCACCTTCGTCTGGACCGGAAAGACCGCGCATTTCTTCCAGATTCCCGCCGGGAAGCCGGGGAGCACCAGAACATTCCAGTTCGTTCTCCCGGCGGCGAAAATGCCGCAGGAGACGAAAGCGGTCACCCTGCAGGTCGCCTGCCGGTTCGATTCGGGATCCAAAGCGAAACCCGCCGGAAGTGTCTACTTCCGCAACATCACCCTCTCGACCCGCTGAGCTGAAAGAGGGATGAAAATACCGGAGCCCGGACGGAACTCCGTCCAGGCTCTCCTCCGTCAACGGAAAGTGTAACCGCCGCCCCGCGCTAGCGGCCGAGGAAACGGGGACCGAACCGTTCGAACGCCGCCTTTTCCAGCTCCTCGCGGAAGTCCGGATGCGCGATGCCGATCAGCGCCTTCGCACGCTGCTGCAACGATTTGCCGTAAAGATTCACCACGCCGTATTCGGTGACGACATAGTGCACCAGACTGCGCGGCGTCACCACCCCCGCCCCCGGCGTCAGCACCGGAACAATCTTGCTGATCCCCTTCCGGGTGACCGACGGCATCGCGATCACCGGCTTGCCCCCCGGCGAACGGGAGGCGCCGTAGATGAAGTCCAGCTGCCCCCCCACCCCGGAATACATCTTCGTTCCAATCGAATCGGCGCACACCTGCCCCGTGAGATCAATCTGAATCGCGGAGTTGATCGCCACCACCTTGGGGTTGCGCGCAATGATGAAAGGATCGTTGGTGTAGGCGACTTCGCGCATCCTCACCTGCGGGTTGCGGTGCACGAAGTTGTAGACGTTCTGCGACCCCATCAGAAACGAGGCGACAATCTTGCCGCGGTCGATCTTCTTGCGCGAACCGTTGATCACACCCGACTCCACCAGCGGCAGCAGCCCGTCCGCGAACATCTCGGTGTGAACCCCCAGATCCCGGCGGTCGGAGAGCTGCGACAGCACCGCGTTGGGAATCTCCCCGATGCCGAGCTGAAGACAGGAGCCGTCGTCAATCAGCTCCGAACAGTGCCGCCCGATCACCCGCTCCGCCTCGTCCGGCAGCGGGAACGCCATCGTCTCAATCGGACTGTCGTGCTCGACGATATAATCGATCTCATCGAGCGAAATCACGCCGTCGCCGTAACTGAAGGGAACGTAACGATTCATCACCGCAATCACCGTGCGGGCGCACTGGATCGCGGCAGGACCGATATCCACCGATGTGCCGAGCGAAACAAAACCGTGGCGGTCCGGACGCGAAACCTGCACCATCGCCACGTCACAGGCCAGGCAGCCGGAACGGAAGAGCTTCTGCGTCTCATGCAGCGCCACCGGAATGTAATCGGCGTTGCCCGCCTGCACCTCCCGTCGGACGTTTCCGCCGACGAAGAAGGACTCCGAAGCGAAGATGCCCGCATATTCCGCGGCGGCATAATTCGCCGTCTCCGCGGTGTGGATGTGGCGCAACTTCACATCAGCGAGGCCGCCGGAGCGGGCGCGCGCGCAAAGCGCATCCACCAGCACTTTGGGAACCGACCCGGCACTGCTCAGATAGATCGAATCGCCGCTGCCGACGAATTGTACGGCCTCCGCCGCAGTCACCACACGGTGTTTCTTTGACATGAAAGCTCTTTCAACTCAATCGCCCGGACGGCGCGCCCCCCAGCCGGAACACGCCGCCGCTCCAAACGGCTCAGGCATCCACAATGGCGAACATGAGAGTGATGGCGAACACCACCTTTCCTCCCACGGTGATCGTACCGGATCCCTTGCCGAACTTCGACTTGCCCGGCGGCAGATCGATGTCGATCACCAGTTGATCCCCCGGCAGGATCGGGGCAAAGGATTCCGCCCGGTCGATCGACATGAAATACCCGATCTTCCCGGCGTTTTCCGGGCGCGACAGCACACAGGCGCAGCCGGACTGGGCGGAGATTTCGCAAAGCAGCGACTCCGGCATCACCGCGTAATCGTCCGGACAGTGAGCGAAGATCTCCTCGTTGACCGTGATGTTCTTCACCGCCCGGATGTGCTCGCCGTCGATCATGGAGATGTTGTCGATCAGCAGGAAGGGATAACGGTGCGGCACCAGCGACATGATCCGGAGCACATCCATCGGAGTTTCGGCGTGCTTGTCGTTCTCGTTGAAGAGCTGCGGCATCTCCCGCGCACTCTCCCGCGGACGAACCGCCAGCGTGATGACCGCCTCACAGGTCTGCCCGCCGTTATTGAAAGTCTTCGCCCTGATCACCGCCTCGCCGTCGCGGAACTCCGCAACTTCGGCTTCAATCTTCAGCCGGTCGCCCGGATTGTTCGGCCGGCGGAATTTCACCTTCTCCAGCACCCGGATGTAGACATCGCTCTTTCCTTCCGGATCGAGCGTCGGCCGGGCCAGGATCTCTCCGAGCTGCTTCATCGCCTCCACCTGAAGCACGCCGGGCATGATCGGATGATTCGGAAAATGTCCCTGAAAATAGAGTTCATTTATCGAAACATTCTTCACCGCCCAGGCGGAAGTTTCCGACAACCTCTCCACCCGGTCGAGCATCAGCAGCGGATAACGCTGCGGCAGGATCGCCTTGATCTCTCTGATTCCGAGGACTTCTCCCATTATTTCGTCTCCCTGTTGTTCTTTTCCTGACTGGAAACAGCAATTTCCCTGAGCAGTGCGCCGGCCAGCTCAACGTTTTTGGGGTGGCCCGGCTTGATCGCGATGATCGAACCGGTGATCCGGCGCCCGGTGAGGTAGATATCGCCGATAAGGTCGAGAATCTTGTGGCGTACAATCTCGTTCTGAAAACGGAGCGCCTCCTTGCAAATGATCGCGCCGTCATGAATGATCGCAGCCGCATCGAGACTGCCGCCTTTGACCAGACCCATCGCCAGCAGCTGTTTGAGGTCGCCGTAATCGACGAAGGTGCGCGCCGGAGCGATCTCTTCGCGGTAGGCTTCAGTATCGAGCGTGAACTCGTAAAACTGAGGATCGATCGGACATCCCTTGAAGGAGGCAAGACAGGAGATGCGCAGCGGCCCCTCCCCCGGAATCATCACCAGTCGGGTATAGCCGCCTTCGACGTAGACCGGCTGCGAAGGGGTGAAGGTGAGAGCGGGTTCATCCTGCTCCATGACGCCGGCTTCGCGGATCATATCAAAGTAGGGCAGCGAACTGCCGTCGACAATCGGCGGCTCCATTCCGTCCATTTCGACGATGCAGTTGTCGATGTGCCACGCATTGAGCGCCGACATGATATGCTCGACGGTGAAAACGATCGCCTTGCCGTCGGCGATGGTGGTGCCGCGGCGGACATCCACCACATTGCAGGCCAGCGGGCGGACCTCCGGTTTGCCGGGCAGATCCACCCGGCGGAAGATGATGCCGGTGTTCTCCGGCGCGGGCTGAATCCGCACCGTAGCCCGGGCGCCGGTATGGAGTGCGATTCCGGAAACGGAAGACGATCTCACCAAAGTTTGCTGTTTTTCCATCGCTGAACCAGTTTTAAAATTTGAAATTTAAATGAAACGCGTCATAATATAGTACGCGAAACGGGTATTTTACAAATTTTTCAGGGCTTTTATGGCAGAAATCCTCAAAACAGTGGTCATCACCGGGCCGACCGCAACAGGTAAAACCGCGCTGGCGGTCTGGCTGGCCCGCATTTTCAACGGCGAAATCGTCAGTGTGGACTCCCGGCAGGTCTACCGCGGCATGGACATCGGGACCGGAAAGGATCTCGACGAATACGGCGAAGTGCCGTACCATCTCATCGACATCGCCGATCCGGCGCGGGAGGAGTACAACCTCGCCCGCTTCCTTCCGGACGCCTACCGGGCGATCCGGGAGATCGTCGAACGCAACCATGTGCCGATTCTCTGCGGAGGCACGGCGCTCTACCTTGCTGCGCTGCTGGACGGCTACCGGCTGCCGGGTGGAGCGTTGCCGCCGCGCTGCGCCGGGGTGCCGCGGGTGCGGCAGAATCCGGAGGCGGCGGACTCCTTCACGCCCCCCTTCGGTCTGGATCCGCTGCTGATCGGAGTCTACTATCCGCGATCTGAGGTACACGCCCGGATCGAGGCCCGGCTGGACAGTCGTCTCTCCGACGGGCTGGTCGACGAGGTGCGGAAACTGCACGAGGAGCGCGGCATCTCCTTTGAGAAGCTGGAGTTCTTCGGTCTGGAGTACCGGGAAGTGTCGCGCTATCTCAAGGGGGAGTGCACGCTTCTGGAGATGCGCAATCAGCTGCTGTACCGGATCCGACAGTTCGCAAAGCGGCAGGACATCTTCTTCCGCAAACTGGAGCGCGAGGGGCACCAGATCTACTGGCTGGAGAAGGGGCGCGAACCGGATCCCCGCAAACTGGTGGAGGCGTTCCTCTGCGAGGAGCCGCTACCGGCGCCGGGGCGCCGGATGTGCGAAACCTTCTACGGGAAAGAGCCGCGCGCCTGACCGGGAGACGGAGACCGAACCTACTCAGCACTCCACTCGTAGATGCAGATCGGTTCGCCGGCGAAATCGTTTTCGGCGGTGAAAGTGATCCGGTTTCCCGCCTTGCGGAAGGGAACTTCGGACAACCGTTTCCCGGAGAGAGAGCAGGCGAAGAGTTTGCCGGACCCCTTCGGCGCGAATGAAATTTCCGCGCGGTTCCGGCGAAGCAGCATGGCGTTCTCCCCCCAGTTGTTCAACACCGTCATGCTCTTGTCCCGGAACGTGATGTTCTTCCCCATCGAAGAGGTCAGATGCAGGATCAGGATCCGTCCGCTTTCCGTCAGCGGGCGGCCGTCGCGGGAGGTGAAGAAAAACGCGGCGAACGATTCTCCGTTGGCCACCCGCGCGAACGCACCCGCCCAATTTCTCCGCTTTTCGAGCACACACGCCTCACTTCTGCCGGTCTGGACGCGGAACAGCTTCGTATTTTTGACAATTTCCAGTTCTCCGGTGGAGGAGGTGAAGCGGCCGGTGGCGAAGTCGTAATTTCCGGCGGGAATCCGGCCCTGTGCCGTCAGATTTTTCAGATCATTCTGATAATTCCCGGTGATCGGAATTCCTTTTTTCTGGAGGGCAGGAACATTTCCGGAAGTAAGTACCGCCGCCACATCAGCGGTCAAGCGGGTATCCTCGAAAACCGTACCGGTGCCGGTCAGCAGCCCCAGCATCGGCATGACGGAGGGATATGCGATGGTATGCCCGGCGATTCCGCGAAAATCCGAATGGATCAGAAAAGGAATCTTTTCCGGTGCGGACGCAACATCGCGGCGCAGAAAGAAGAGCGCTCCCGCCCGCATCGCCAGCTGATACTGGGAGTCTCCCAGCATCTTGAACGACTGCATGGAAAGGTCCGGCGCGGAGGAGTCGAACTTGCTGCAGAGAGCAAACTGACACAGCATGTCATAATCCTGAAAGGCGGAATACGCCCCGACCAGAAACGGTCCCTGAACCGCATACGGATTCGGACTGCAGAAGTTCCATTCCGTGCAGGAGAAAGGCATTCCCGCCAGCCGGGTCGGAAACAGTTGCCCGACGCCGGCGTTGGAGCTTAATGCGTTGCTCATATAAACCGCCAGCGGCATGGTCCCCCAGCCGTCGCGGTTTCCGAGATAGGTGGGATGCCCACTGTAAAAATGCTGATCGACATAGTCATATTTTCGCCGCATGATCTGCAGGTCGAAGTCGTTGTTGTAATTCTGGTCGGTCAACGGAATCCGGACACCGAGTTTTTTCACCAGTCCGGAAAGGTGCCGATATCCCTCCTGATATCGTTCGGCAAGATATTCCCGGAATAAGTTCTCTCGGTTGGCTTCGGTTATCGGTATGCCGTTTTTTTCACACGCTTCGGCGAATTTCTTCAGAAAAATCTGTTTTATGCGCGCGGACTGGTTCACCTTCACCGACAGATTATCCTCGTTGATCAGGCTGAGCATCGCGATTGCGGGTTCCCGGCCCCACGCCGTTTTCGTATAAGGATTGACATGGTTCAGGAGGGACTCGGCGAAAGCATCCAGATTGTTCCGAACCTCCTCGTCGATGAAATAGAGGGTTTTGTATTCATTGGGCCGTAAACTGTTGAACTTTTTCAATTCTCCTCTTTTTATGCAGCGGCCGGTGTAAAGATCCAATGTGATGCAGATACCTTTTCTTTTCGCCGCGTACAGAAGGTAATCCAGCCGGTCCGCCATCGTCGGATTCAGCTTTACCGTAGTCGGTTCATCGGCGGAGCGCCCCAGAATGTTGTCGAAATGGTGCAGACGGATGATGTTGCACCCCATGGCAGCGAGCAGATTGACCAGACGGTCCGCATCCGCATGAGTGGGGAAACAGGCGGCAAAACACAGATTCACGCCCCAGAAGCGGACCGGCTTCCCCGGCTGCCCTTCCCATTCGAAATGACTCCCTTTCCGGCGCAGGAACCCGTGTTTCCCGGCGGGAGCATCCTGCAGATCGGAGAGGTCGACGATGCTGCCGGGCTGTATCTCAAGCGGAGCGTGGTATTCCAGCCATTCCTTCCCCGGTGTGACGGAATACGGCCTCTCTTCGGTGATGCTGATTTCCCGGTCGGAAAGAGTGGCGGCGACAATCATCCAGACCCGGTTCCGGCTGACGAACGTCAACTCCCGGAGCGGCTGTCCGCGCAGCGGAATCCGGGTGACATAAAGACCGATCACAGCGGAACGGTTTTTCTCCCTCCAGCCGAGGGCGGCTCGTTTGCAGGGGATGGGATTCCAGAAGTCGGAGAGATCCATTCCGGCGACCAGTGTCTGTTTCTGTTCCGTTCCATCCTGATAGCGCAAAATCACCTCTCCGCACGGACCGCTCCTTTTGCCCCAGGCCAGGGCATTCAGGAGATAGAGAAAGCGCCCCCGGTAACCCGGAATGGCGACAGTCGCTTCGTTGAGGAAACTCGGCCGTTCCCGCCCCTTCATTCCGATGCAGGAGTTCCCGCCGTTTTTGGCCGGATCCACCACCAGGAACGGAATGCCGGCAAAGGTGTAATTCCCCGGTTGCAGCGCCGCAAGATCGTTTTCCGGCCCCTGATCGGTCCAGCCGCCCTTGCCGTCTTCGGGGACGGCATCCCGGAAGCCGCGGTTCATGACCGACTTCAGATCGACCGGCAGGGAACGGGCCGGCTCGTACCGCATGGTGAGCTCGAGATCGGCTTTTTTCACATTCCCGGCGGAAGGCCGAAAAAGCAGATTCAGGGAAAAACTTTGACGTTTGAATTTCCGGCCGTCCTGATAGAAAAGGCCGAATGCGCCGGAGATAACCAGCCGCCCGGCAGGAAGGTGGATCACTAGTTCGTTGTCCTTTCCCCAGGGTTTCTGTATGTAAAATTTATCCGGATCCGATTCGGCGGGAAATACGAGGGGCTCCTGATTCCAGAGCGGCGGAGCGATCAGCTGCCGGCTGACGTTCAGGGAGGCCCGGAGCGCAAGACGCAACGTTTTAATGCCGCGTTCGCTGGTCAGATGGTATTTCAACTTGAGCCGGTCTTTTTCCAATCCGACAATTTCAGAGAGCTGAAAAACTCCGCCGTTGACAGCAAAGGTACCTTCCCGCCTCATTCCTTCTCCGGCGATGAAGGCGCCGCCCTCTCCCAGAAACTGAACAGAGGCATCATTCTGTACCGTCGTCTTCCAGCCCGGAGCGGCATGGGTCAGCTGAAACCGGATGCCGGAGGTTAGAATCCGCCCGTAGGCGTCGCGGCTGAACAGGTCGGCACCATTCAATAGAATTCCCATCCAGAAGACCGATAGAAAGAAAACGAAAAACTTCCTCATCGCTAAATATCCTCCCGTCGTTTTATGATTCGACTTATTCGAACTGAACATCCCGCGTCCATTTCCGGGAGTTGTACTTCACATTACGAACAGCGCCGTCGACAAAGAGAAAATTCACGGTCGCCTGATGCTTTTCCCAATCAGGAGCGCCGCTGGTGTTCCACATGCTGCCCGGCTGGATATAGGAGTACCGAACCTGTGCGACGTAATTGAATTCGGAGCTTTTATTTATCCACAACCCTTCACTCATGATCGCGGAACCGGACACGATGCGGGACAACTTCCTCCAGAAAATGGTTTTCGGATCCCCGACCGCACTGCTGATGGACCAGCCGTAGTTGGAAATCCAGCCGCCGCAGCGCTGTGCATTGCTTTTGGTGGTCGCACTGTATGCATTTACAATCGGTACATAATTCGAAAGATAATATTCCCCCGGCGTAACGGAAGCGGACCAGAGACCGGAGGCCTGGGCCGGCCGGCTTGAGGGACACCAGAAAATCCCTTTGGGCTCTCTCTTCCCGACCCCGATCGCGAAGCACTCCGTCGTCGTTGAATAGCTGCTTTGCATTTTATCATACGCGGCCGTGATATACTTTCCCCGGACCAGATAGTAGGAGTACGCTCCCTCATACCGTGCCGCCGGCAGCCAGTTGTTGTTGTCATCGGCGTAGGAGAACAACCCCAGACCGATCTGTTTAAGCTGCGATATGCACAATGAAGCCGCCGCTTTCGCCCGGGCGGAATTCAGCGCCGGCAAAAGCAGGGAAGCCAGAATCGCGATGATCGCAATCACGATAAGAAGTTCGATTAAAGTAAAAATTTTTCTCATTCTGAACTCCCTTCCTTTTCCCTGCCGGAATGAAGTGATGAAATCCACACAGCGCATCTGCCTGCTCCTTTCTCCCATTCGATTGGTTCCAATTGTGCAGTATCCACGAATTGCCATTTCCGTACATTATACCACATACCCCGGCCTTTTGAAATGAACGGCAGAACCAAACAAATGGATAATCGTTCCAATTTATTTCGGACACGGTTGCAAACCGCCCTTTTCCGGGTTATCTTGAATCAGACATGGAGGAAAATCACGCGATGAAAATTCGAAAACTGGGCATCAGGTTTGCCAATGAACTGCTGATCGGCTGGAGCAACACCTCTCTAACCAACCGAACCTGGCGCAAACACGTGATCGATCGGCCGGGTGCGCTGCTCTCCGTCCGAAACCAAGGCGAGATCCTCTACGGCAACACCGTCCAGGTGCTCAAGGAGGGGGACATGATCTGTTATGACGCCCTGCCCTGCCACGAGTTCCGCTATCAGAAGGAGTGGAGTTACTACTATCTGCACTTTCCTGCCCGGATGCTGCCGAAGGAGTGGAACTCGCGTTGTTATAACACACCGGTTCCCGGGGTGCGGCTGGTCCATTTCTCCAACACCGAGCTTGCGCGGATCAAACGGGAATTTCTGGAGGCTTACACCCACTTCGAACTACAGCGCCCCGGCTGGGAGATACTGATCGGTGCATTGATACAGCTGATCCTGACCCGTTTTTTTCTCGCTTTGCCGCCGGAACCCGCCATCGGCAAGTCCCGGCTGGAGACGTCACTGCAACGACTCAACATCTACGGCGGTCACCGGAGCATGGAGGAAATCGCCAGAGGCTGCGGCATGTCGCGCACCGATTTCTTCCGCAAGTTCCGAAGTGAATACAACTGCTCCCCGATCGAATACCGCGACAATCAGGTGATCGCCCACGCGAAGATTCTGCTCTGCTCAACCGAACTGCAGATCAAGGAGATCGCCCGGGAGCTGAACTTCGACGATCCCTACTACTTCAGCCGATTCTTCCACGCCCGCACCGGCAACACCCCCTCCCAATACCGGAAACGGCACGGACACGCCCTCTGCTCGTCTGCGACCGAAATGAACAACAACTCCTGAAGCGACCAATCAGCGAACCGCGCCGCTGAACGCCCCAAGACGGCGGCGCAGAGAACGCACCCGACGCAACGTCAACACCGCACTCTGCCGCGTAATCGCCTCCCCTTCCCCGTATTCCGTCTGGTAGAAGGCGAGAAAAACCGGCCGGAGCAGTTCCGTCAGCCCCGGCTGGAACTTCTCCAGCGCCACTGCGTAATCGAGCAGCTCGCGACCGCCGCGCCCCGGCGCCCCCGCCAGCAGCAGCAGATACCGCGCCGCGCGATAGGAGGCATCCACGCTGTCACGAAACTCTCCGCTCTTCAACAACGCCGCCGCCCGGCCAAGGGAGTTCCGCATACGGCAAACCAGCCGATTCAAACGCCATTGGCGCACCGTAATCCGTCCCAGCAGAAACAGACCGACGACGACCGCCGTGCAACAGAATACCTCCGGCCAGTGCTTCCGGAGCTGTTCCGCAGCCTGCTGCAACGCCTTCCGTCCCCGCTCCGCCAGCGCCGCCATACGTCCGGCAAAAGTTCCGGGAAGCGGCTTCGACGACCGAATCTTCGCCGCGCTCCGCGTCCCCGGAGCCACCTTGCGGTAGGTTTCCCTGACCTTGTTCCGCAGATCCTCCTCCATCTTCGCAACCTGCATGAGCATCTCCGCGGAACGGCTCTCCTCTCCCTCCAGGCGGAGCTGTTTCAGATAAAGATCGCGCAGGGTGTTGAGCGTGTGCGAGGTGAGCTCCGGCGGAGTCACCCGCCACTCATCCCCGAAAGGATCACGCAGCTGGCCGATTCCGAGCGGCGTTGTCCGCGACTGGATCTCCCCCGGCGGCGTGGCGTCCATCGTCAGCCAGCCGTATTCCGGAACGAAAATCTGCGTCCACGCATGAGCATGCCGTTCATACACCTCAAAGAGATTGAGCAACGTATTGTAGTCCCCCGGCGAAAAGCCGGTCGCCACCCGTGCAGGCAGTCCGGCCAGCCGCGCCATCACCGCCAGCGCCGAGGCAAAATACTCACAGTGCCCCTCCTCCAGTTCGAAGACAAAGTAATCCACCCCTTCACGCCCCTCCGGAACCGGTTTCGAAAACTGCTCATACCTGAAATTGGCGCGCAGATAGTCGCGCAACACCAGCGCCTTGCCGTAACTGCTGCGGATCTCTCCGGTCAACTCCCGGACCTTCTCCCGCAGACGCGGGGAAATCTTCTCCTCCGGCAGCTGGAGATAATGGCGGGGGGACACCGTCTCCTCCCAGTGACGGCCGCCGACCTTTCGCCGCGAGTCCTCCTGCTCCGCCGAAAAGTAGTTGAAATCGGTGCTCAGTTGGCTCGTCACCGTGTAGGTGAACGGCAGCCGCGGATAATGTTCCGTGGCCAGTTCACTGTTGTAGAAACTCGTGGCAAGATTGCTGTACTCACCGCCCGGAGACTGTTCAAAGGTGAGCGGTCGGTAGGGCGCGTAAAGCTTCGGACTGATCCAGCGCAGGATCGTGTAGCGGGAAACCACATTCCGGCAGGCGCCGGAGGACTCCGAACGACGCCGCAGCCGCCCCCGTTTGAGTTCCGGGGAAACCCGCCAGCCGGAACCGTCGTACTCATCGTATAACTGAGCCAGATGATAAAGTTTCAACGGGGCCTTCACCCGGAACACCAGATTCTCCCCCGGCGGCGCACTGCCTCCCGTTCCTTCCACGGCGTGATCCGGTTGCTCGCCCTTGAGTGCGACCGGCATGCCGTCCATGCCGATCGAATCGGGGCGCCCGCTGCGCACGATGCGTTCTCCCGACGCCCGTTTGAGCACCTTTTCCGACTCGAACCAGTGGCGCAGATCCGGCGGAAGCATCGACTCTTTTTCGTGAGCAAACGAGACGGAAAAAATTCCCTTCGTATCACTCGGCACCGTGGGGAACAGCTGGAAGATCAGCAGAAAGAACAACAGCGAAAGTCCCAGATGAATTCCGATGATGTGCCAGTTCCGCCGAAGAATCCGACGGGGATTCTCCAGCGACGGCGCATTCCCCAGCTGACGAAGACGATTGTTGTAGAGCAGAAACAGCAGCAGCCCGACGCCGGTTCCGAAACACCACAGGTAGATCGTCCGCGGCAGCAGCGCACCGTAGATCAGCAGCAGAATCGAAATCGCAAACACATAACCGTAATCGCGCACCCGCTGCGCCATCAGAAACATCAACACCGCCAGCGCCAGCAACTCCGCCAGCGCCTTGTCCACCGGCACTCCCGCCTTCAACCGGGACATGCTCCAGAACCCGGCGACGATCAGCAGCACAAGCTGAAGCAGAAGCCGAAACCATGATGGAACAACCCGGTAGGGAACGTAGGCGAGCGCGGCGAAGAACGGCGTCAACACCAGCACGCAGACGGTGAATTCCGGGTGCCCATAACGCCACAGTGCCGCAACCGTCGCCAGCATGGTCAGACACGCATAGGCCCAGTGCAGCGGCAGGCGCTCCGGAGCGCTCCGCCGCCGGGAGTGGTCAACAATTCGCCGCACCGGAAAGAGCCGGCGGAACAAACTGACGAAAACAGTCATTTCTCCAGCACCTCCGCCATCCGCGTCGTGAAGAAAAGCTCCCGCGGCCGCACCGCCCCAGGCGGCAGCTCCTGACGGCGCCGCTCATAGACAATGCGCGGCTCATCCGCCTGAATCGGCGGGAAATTCCCCTTCGGCGCCAGAAACCAGTGGATCCGGCAGTTGCAGTCGAAGAGCAGCTCAAGAAGTTCCGCCGCGGCCTTTTCTTCTCCGAGACAGAGCGCGTAGACCAGCGAACCAGCGGGAATCTCCTCAGCGGCTTCCTGCAGCAGAGAAGAGAACGGAACCCGTCCAGGTTCAATCACCGTAAGCAGCCGACGCAACCGGGGATACAGTCCGGCTGAATCCCCGAAGAGACGCACCGGCTCCCCCGTTCTGCCGTCCGCCGCCATAAAGAGCACCCGGCAGGAAATCTCCTTGAGAAATGCGGCCAGCGACGCCGCCATGCTGATCAGAAACTCCAGATTGCTTTCTCGCGGATCATTCCCCACCAGCGTCGCACAGGTGTCGAGCAGAATCACCACCTGATCGACGGTGTTCGCTTCGAACTCGCGGATCATCAGCCGCTGTTTCGACGCCGTTCCCCGCCAGTGGATAAACCGGATTTCATCGCCGGGGCGATAGGGCCGCAGCCCGAAAAATTCCTGCCCCTGCCCCGAACGCCCCAGGGGACGACCGTCGGTCCCAGGCGTGTGCGCTCCCGCCGGATGCAGCTGTATCGACTCCAGACGCACCACCCGGGGATAGATCACCACCTCGCCGGGCAGCCGGAACCGTTTCGTCCGCCGAAAGAGTCCGGCCGGATCTCCGCCGGAAAGCCGAACGGTTCCGAGCTCGAAACAGCCACGCTTCTCCGCAATCAGGGAACGCTCCAGCCGCAGCGATTCCCGTGGAGAGAGCGGCGGCACCGCCGTATGCAGCACGCCGCCCGGAGCAAATTCACACCTCTCGGCCAGGACGGTCGCCTGCCGGAAGAGAATGGTTCGGTTGGTCACCGTAAGCGGCAGGATCAATTCCCCGCCGCAGACACCGTCACCGTTTCCGCCGCGCTCCACACGGATGCCGTAAACTGAACACTGCGCCATGACAAACGCGGCGAGCAGAAACGCCGCAAACGCGGAGGCCGCCAGAGCGGTTGCCAGCCCGACGTTGACCAGCGCCACACCGGCAGCCCCGAGCGTCATCGCCAGAATCAGCCATCCCCGGGCGGTCGGCAGCGCAATCATGCCTCCGGATCCTCGTTTGCCATCGGGAGAGACTCCAGGATGGCGTCCAGCACCGTCTCCACCCGATGAAATTCCCCCTGATATCGCAGACGCAGGCGCATGCGGTGCGCAAGCACCACTTTCACCATCATACGCACATCACAGGGCGTAACGTAATTCCGCCCCTCGTAAGCGGCGAGGCTCTGACAGCAGCGCATCAGCGCCAGAGCCGCACGCGGACTGCATCCGTTGGTGAGCGCATGGTGCGAGCGCGTTGCATCGATGATGCGGATGATGTACTCCTTGACCGCTTCCGCCACCGTCACCTTGCGCACCAGGGCGTGGCAGTGAATGATGTCCGACCCGCGGATCACGTAGGAGATGCGCGAGAGCGGGTGACTCCCCTGCTGCGAGTTGAGAATCTCCATTTCCGCTTCGGGGGAAGGATAGCCGATCGAAAGCCGCATCAGAAAACGGTCCAGCTGCGGCTCCGGCAGCGGATAGGTGCCGTGGTAGTCCTCCGGATTCTGGGTTGCCACCACGAAGAACGGTTTCGGCAGCACATGCCCCTTGCCGTCGACGGTCACCACCGATTCCGACATGCACTCAAGCAGACTCGACTGCGTCCGCGGCGTAGTCCGGTTGATCTCGTCCGCCAGAATCACGTTGCCGAAGATCGGCCCGGGAATGAACCGGAACTGCTTGAGCTTCTCATCGTAAATGTTCGCCCCGGTGATATCGCTCGGGAGCATGTCAGGCGTGAACTGGATCCGACGGTAAGTGGCCTGAATCGACTTGGCCAGCGCCTGCACGAGAATGCTCTTCCCGACGCCGGGGGCGTCTTCCAGCAGCAGATGCCCGTCCGCCATCAGGCAGACGATCATGTTGCGGATCACATCGGGCTTGCCCTTGAAGACGATGCCGATGTTCTCCCGGAGGCGCGCAATGACGTCGTGCATGGTGTCGAAGGAAAACTCCGCCTCCCCGGAATCCGCGCCCCTCGCGGCAACCGGTCCGACCGGATTGTTCGGGTCATTGAATACCAGCATCGAACTGCCGATCTGAATCACATCCTGATGTTTGATCTGAATCTGAATGATCGGCGCGGAGTTGACGAAGGTGCCGTTGACGCTGCCGAGATCCTCGACGAACACCCCTTCCGGCGTCGTGCGGATCGCGGCATGGTGACGCGAAACGTTGGTTTCAGGAATGATGATGTCACTGTCCGCCTCCCGGCCGACGATCATCAACTCCCGGTTGATGACGATCTCACGACCGTGTCCGTCGCCGGTCTGCAGCGTGATGGTGGGGAACTCATGGTCCGGGGATACGTTCTTTTTCTGTGCCATAACTCATCAATTCAACTCCAGGGGTGGTCGTTTCCCGAAGAAAATCCGGCTGGAAACGGAGTTTCTCCTTTTCCGGTAATGTAACCGGAACGGGCGGTTTTTCAATCCGGAATCTCGCTTCCTCCGAAAAAAAAACGGAAAAAGAGTCCGAAAAAAACCTCCGGGAGATTGTAATCGTACCGCGATGATTTTACATTATAAGCAAGAGAGAAGCGGACCGCCGACCACTCCGGCCAACAATCCGGAGCCCGTCCCCGTCCGCGGGTTCACCATCGGAGAATGCATGAATTTTTACCGCAATGTCGTGTCGCACACCTTGGGGAACGGGATGCGCATCTTCGTCCTACCCCGCCCCGGCAGTCCGGTCGAAGTCGAATGTTTCGTCAAAACCGGCAGCATCCACGAGGGGGATTCCCTCGGTTCCGGACTCTCGCACTTTCTCGAACACATGCTATTCCAGGGATGCCGCAACTATCCCGGCACCGCCGCCGCCGACACCATCGACCGCCTCGGCGGTTCGATCAACGCTTACACCAGTTTCGACCATACCGCCTATCACGCCCATCTCGCCGGGATTCATCTCGAAACCGCAATCGACGTGCTCGCCGCCATGGTGCGTCATCCGGAGTTCCCCGCCGAACGGTTCGCCGCCGAACGCGAAGTGATCCTGCGGGAGCAGGAGCTCGGCGCCGACAATCCTGACCGGAAACTCTTCGAGACGCTCAATGCGGAGGTATTCAAGCTCCATCCGGTCCGCTGCCCGATCATCGGCTTCCGCCATCTGATCGCCGGGGTCACCCGCGACCGCGTCGCAGAATACTGGCGCCGCCGCTACACCCCCGGACGCATCTTCTGGGTGGTCGTCGGCAACGCCGATCCCGGACGGGTCTGCGACGCGATCGGCGAACGGCTCGGAGACTGGCAGGATCTCTTTCCCGGGGAGCCGGCGCTGCCCGTCGAACCGGAACAGTGCATCGAACGTCACACGGAGTTCTGTTTCTCCGATCCGCTTGCCCGGCTCGCCGCGGGGATCCGCACACCGGCGATCACCCACCGTGCCATTCCCGCGCTCGATGTGCTCGCCGGAATCCTCGGCATGGGCGAGAGTTCCCGGCTGGTCCGCCTCCTCGAACGGGAGAAACAGCTCGCCGTCGATCTGCGCACCTTCTGCTACGCCCAGCCGTTTGGCGGCATTCTCGGCATCACCGCCGCCGCTTCTCCGGGCAAACTCGGCAGACTCGAGAGCGCCCTCCGCCGGGAACTTGAGGCAATTCGAGCCGGAGGAATCACCGCTGCAGAAGCAAAGCGAGAGAAGCGACAGCAACTGGCCGAACATCTCCGCCAGCTGCGTACGCTGCATGAAATTGCCGCCAACATCGGCGGCGGCGTGGTCGCCTGCGACTCTCCCGATCTCAGCGACGGGTATCTGGAAAAACTCGAAGCTCTCACCGTCGACGAGATTCGGCAGGCGGCGGCGGAATACCTCGCCCCGGAACACTTCTCCTTCGTCCGCCAGCGCCCCGCCGGAAAGGGTTCGCAACGGAATACGGCGGCCAAACCGCGCCGCCTCACCCCGGTTTCCGAAACGCTCCCGGACGGGGTCCGTCTCGTGACGATCACCGACCGGGAACTGCCGCTGGTCGATTTTGCCCTCTCCCTGCCCGGAGGCACCATCTTCGAATCCGCCGGAACCGGCGGGATCTCGGCTCTCGCCGCCGATCTGCTGACCGCCGGAACCCGCCGCCGTACCGAAAACGACCTGCTCAACCGGCTGGACAGCTGCGGAGCGACCCTCAACATCAACACCGGGCTGAACTCCTTCATCCTCGAACTGAACGCACCGCGGCGACAGTTCCCGGCGGCGCTGCGGCTGGTGCGCGAAATTCTATGCGAACCAGCCTTCGGCGAGCCGGAGTTCGAACGGGAACGGGACAACCGTCTCGAACTGATGCGCAGCCGCGCCCAGGCCCCCCGTGCCGCCGCGCAGGATCTCGCCCGACAGCTGCTCTTCGGCGCCCATCCCTACAGCTGGGGGACGAACGGCACTCCGGAACAGCTCCGCCATCTCACTCGGGAGGCGATCGCGGAATTTTACCGCTCTTTCTGGCGCCCCGGACAGGTGATCTGCGGGTTCGGCGGCGACTGCTCCGAAACGGAAGCCGCGGAGTGGGGCAAAATGGTGCTCGACGGCATCGCCTGGCTCCCTGGCTCGCAGCGGTTGCCGGCCCCGCCGGAATTCCCGAAGGAGAGCGCCATGCGGGAAATCAGACTCGACCGCAATCAGACTGCGCTGGTCCGTGCGATTCCCGGCCCCGCGCTCGTGGACGGCACCTACAACTGCTTCAAAATCTTTCACCACGCGGAAAACGGCCTCTCTTCGCGCCTCTTCAAACTGATCCGTGAGGAGAACGCCCTCGCCTACACCACCGGCATGCGCCTCTCCGGAGGATTTCACCCCGGCTGGCTGCTGTTTCACGCCGTAACTGCGCCGGAACAGGCGCGACGCGCCGAACAGCTGATCGCCGGGGAGATCGCCCGGCTCGCCGAGGAGGGAATTCCGGCGGAGGAGTTCGACGCGGCGCGCGAATGTGCCGCCTTCGCAGCCGCCCAGACGGTGGAGTCGGTGAGCTCCGCCCTCTCCGCCGTGCTGCTCGCCATGCACTACTCGCAGGAGCCGGAGAGCGTGTGGAACAATGAAGCGGAGCTGCGCCAACTCACCCGCGACGAGGTGAACCGGGTCATCGCCCCCTTCCTCGCAGCCTCCGCGGCCGTCACCGTCTTCGCCGGGAAAGCCATCCAGGCATAACAACAGAGGAGAGATACCCCATGGAGATTCCGAATGTCGAAAGCAGTGCCCTGATCCTGATCGATTTCCAGGAGAAACTGGTTCCGGTCATGGATCATTTCGAAGCGATACTCCCGCGGGCGCAGCTGCTGCTTGACGGAGCCGCCGCACTCCGGCTCGATGTCATCGCCACCGAACAGTATCCCCGCGGACTGGGAGCCACCATTCCGGAGATCGCAGAGCATCTGCCGATGACCACTCCGATCCTCTCCAAGACCTCGTTTTCGGTATTTGGAGAGCCGGCCTTCCGGACCGCCCTCGAATCCAAATACCGCAAGACCGTCATTATCGCCGGAATCGAAACTCATGTCTGCGTACTCCAGAGCGCCTTCGACGCGCTGAACGCCGGCTATCAGGTGATTCTCGCAGAAGACGCGGTCACCAGCCGGAAAGCCGGTGACCGTGACGCCGCGCTCGCCGCCGCCCGGCACGCAGGAGTTTGTGTGCTCTCTGTCGAGGCGATACTCTTCTGGCTGCTGCGCGATGCGTCGAATCCGGCGTTCAAGGCGATCTCACGGCTGGTGCGCTGAACAGACGGCACGCGGATTGACACCCTCTTCCGGCAACCCGTTTCCGGCAACGAGGGCGAAATCGCCGGCGCCGATCCGGACTCCGTCAAAATTCGTCTCCTTTCCGCCGTAGTTTGCCAGAAAGCGGAATCCGTTGGAGTAGATGGTTTCCGTCAATGTGTCCGAGTGCTCCCGGTATCCGGCGATCCGGGCGAAACGGACTGGTTCGAGGCGGCGGACGTCGTCGGTGATCCTTCGAATGAGCGCCACCTTTTCCGTCAGCGTCTTCCGGTCGAATTTCAGGTCCTTCTTCGGATCCTGCCCGCCGGCAGCGGTCTGGGACGGCGTGAAGATGTAGTGCCAGTAGATGGTCGGCAGTCCTCCGAACGCCAGATTGCGAAGGTAGATTCGCTCCCCAGGCCAGGAGTTGATCGCACCCCGGTAGGTGTTGTAGAGCACCGAACCGTGCCATACCATCGGATAGAGGGGAATTTCCTCGTCGCACCACGCCGGCATTTCCGGCGTGTCGACCAGATCGTAGACCCTGTCCAGTTCGGGGAAGGCCCAGTCCTGCCCCCCTTCCGACATGGAGCCGCCGAAGGTATCGTGCGACAGTTGAAAAATCTTCTTGCGCCAGAGCGCGCACTCCCGGCGGCTCAGCGGATGTGCCGGAGAGTAGCACTTCTCCAGCGGCCAGACGGAGAGGACGTCGGTAAAATAGATGCCGTCGATTCCCAGCTGTTTCGTCCCCCGCATATTCCTCCGGGCGTTCTCAACGGAACGGCGCGGGCAGACGACATAGGATTGTCCGCCGCCCCAGACGCCGGAGAGGGCGGGCAGCTGCTCCGCGGTCCGGCTGACATCTTCCCAGCGGAATGAATCCGCGATCGTGTAACTGTCGAAATAGTTGTCATGGAGTCCAATCCGGTAGCCGAGCTCCCGGCACCGTTGAATGGTGCGGCGCAGTTCTGTTTCGCCGCCGAGCCGCTCTTCGACCGGAAAGATCTGCGGGTACGCTCCGTCATGCCCGCCATAGTTCCAGCCGACGAGACAGCAGTCCAGCGGGCCGACCTCCTGGCGGCGGCACTCTTCGAGCACGGTGCGGACATCGGCGAAGCTCATGAAGCAGTTGAGCTTCGGCTGATGTTCCGTGGTCTGCTCGAGAATCGGCGACGGCATCTCCTTGCAGGCGAGCCGCATCCGCATGACGATCGCCCGGCTGTCATATTCGAGAAGCGGATTGGCGGCGGCCTTTTCCGCCAGAGTCGGAATCGCATGACGCGCCCGCATGAACTCATAATAGGCGCGGGCGACGGCGGGATATCCGCCCTCCAGCTCCAGCAGCTGAATCGTGATTTCGTCGTGCAGCGGGGCATCTCCGGCGCGGTCACGGATGCAGAACACGGGAGCGACGGCGTACTGTCGCCGGCTTCCCCAGCAGGTCCGCAACCGGAGCAGCATATCGAACCTGCCGCCGTCGACGATGAGAACGCGGGAACGGGCACCGTCGGTCACGCCGCAGAGGGTCATCAACCCCGCCGCCCCCCACGGGAAGAAGCAGCCGATACGCTCCTCTTTTTCCGGATGGTTCCGCAGGTGGACCAGAGCGCCGCTGCCCTGCGGCAGAATCAGGGATTTCTCCTCGCCCTCATACCCGGAGATCAGCTCCGGCCAGAGGACCAGTTCCCGCACTCTGGTTTTGCCGCTCTCATAGAGTTCGTCAAGCGGCAGGGAGAGAGTTCCGTCGGAAGAAATCCGATAGGACAGCTGAATTCCCAGTTCCCGGCAGCTGAGCTGTCGCTCTTTGATTTCCCAGCCGTGTCCGGCATCGATTGTGGAGCAGCACACCTTTCCATATTGATCGAACCAGCTGATTTCTCCGGCAAAGACCATCGGCATTCTCCCAAATAGACAATAAAATAAACAAAAAAACTATTACAGTTATATCAATCTTCTTTCACTATACACTATCTTCCCGGTAAAATCAAGCAGAAAAATGAAAATGACGAGGAGAAATGCCGGGGAAAGTCTGGAGTTGGGTAAGATTTCGGTATCATTCCGCAACCGGGTACGGATGAAATATCTTGCCCGGCTGCGGCACTCGACCGCCGTCATCATAAGCCGGCCCTCTCCGTTGTTACAGAGGTTTCAGAGGTGAGCCAGCGGAAGGCATGGTAATTTCAATCAATCTGATCTCAAAAGGACCAAGCGTAATTTCCTGACTCGGTGAATATTCCGTATTGTTCCAGAGATCCTTTCCTGAAATTCGAACCGGAACCTGACCATTCTGCAGGCGAAGATGTTGTGTATTTCCCTTCAGGTTGACAATCGACAGATATTCCATTCGTCCCCCCGGTGAGATGAGACGACGACATTCAACTACATCAGAGGGAGCGCCATTGCACCAGGCCACGGGACCAGGCATGAACGCCACGTGTTCTCTCCAGTCAGGAAGCGTGATGACCTGTCCCCTGCCGTAACGAAAAGTACCGGTAGATTTCAATGCGTTGCTGAATTCCGCCGGCAGTTCGACAGGAACACCACGATAGTCGGTCCATGTGCCGGGCCTCCGCAACCAGAGAGTTCCTCCGGCGGCAACCCACTCTGCCAGCCTTCCCGCGATTTGCGGCGGAATATGACGGATCGAACCCGCGGCAATCAGTTTAATCCCGTTCAGTAACTCCGGTGTAAGTTTCTGCGGATACAAGAAACGAACACCGTCAGGGTTGATCCTGAGTCGATCGTAGACCGCCAGAAGTTCCGAAAGATATGTTTTCCCCTGCAGAAGGTGATCGTTTTTGTCGTAATAAAGTCGCACCGCACCACCGTCAAGTTGTTGAAACCGAACAAGGGTGGGATAAAGCATGCGCAACTTGAGAGAAGTTCGGCCTATCGCATTCAGGGCTGTCGGATAGCGTGAAAAAGACTCTGCGTGACCATATCCCCTGCTCTCCCACTCCGCGCGCTGACCGCGCCAGATGTTTCCCGACTGAACACCCCGACTGACTCCCTGAAACATCCGCATGGCAAGAAACGGCGCACAGGATGTGTACTCCGCCCGGATAAAGTGCCACTCATGATTGGTGACGGGAAGTTCGGGAAAAAGAGATCGCAGATGGTCCAGCCATGGCTCGTTGGCAGAGTCAGAACCGGCAACATTCTGTCCAACAGCAATATTATCTGCTTCATCAAGCATTTCGTAGCCGAAATTTCCCATCAACTTGACCCAGATCTGTCTGTCTGGAAACTTCTGAAGCAGCTCTTCTTTCAGAAACCCGTAGAAAAGACTGACGGTATGACTCAAATATTCTGCCCAGTCCACACGGGCCTGCAGCGGAGCCTGCGGAGAGAAGACCTCCCGGAGTCTCACATGATTGACGGCGACATACCGTGTTCCCCATGCCCGATTCAACGCCTCGACGGAAACATATTTCTCCGAGAGATGATGGATGAAATCCTGCTCAAACTCTCCGGCAGCGGATTTGACCGAATAGCCGGGTTCATTGGCAGTCCCCAAACTGACAAGATGCGGATTTCCACGCAGAAACGGCATCAGATTACGATACATGCGGCGAAATGCTTTTTTTGCTTCCGGCGCCAAAACGTTCCAGTCGAAATTATTGTGTCCGGCAAAGGCACTGCGCGCATTTCGAAGATCGCCGGGAATATGCTTGCAATAGTGCGAAGAGAGCAACAGATTCGCAGCCAGTCCATTGGCGCGACAACGCTCCAGATACCAAGTCAGTCGTTCCGCCTCCCCCCGGAATAACCGTGGCGGTCCGAAAATCAGATCGGGCAACGTTTTCAACTCCTGATCTTTGGCTGCATCAAAATTCAGCCAACGATCCATATCAGTTTCCACCACCAGGGAATTGAAACCGAGCTTGGCGGCATATTCGCTCCAGTTGAGGGCCGGCATTCCGGTCAACGGTCCGATGAACAGAAGCGGCTGACCACGCTGGGTAATTACACCGTTTTGAACCACGAGAGGAAGTGCAGGATCATAAACCGGGAGCGGCGGTTCACGAAATTTCCCGGCACAATATGCAGCCAGTTCTTCAGTGACGTCATCGAGCAAACACGCCACCTCCGCCAACTCCGAGAGGGCAATGCTATACTTTTTCTGTCGATTGAAATCATCGGGGATGAAGTGTTTCAAAAACAACTCAGCCGTGGTCAGCGTCACATCGGGCAGGCGAGTGAAAATCCCGGCTTGCCGCAATCCGTTCCGCTGTCGACTCAACGCATTGAGCCGCGTCAGAAGACGATCACGCTCCCGCTTCATGGCGGTGGAGGAAAAAAGCGCCAGCAGCATTGCTTCTGCTCCCCGGGCGATAATCTCTCCGGTTGGTTTTCGCAGAATGATCTCCATCCCGTACTTTCCCGGCGGAAGGAGCTGGACAAAACGGGGAATCCGGATGCGGAGTTCCGAACAAGGAACCTCAAGTTGAATTTTCTTCATCAAGATTTTCTTGCCACACCGCAGTTCCAGAACCGCTTCGACAGCATGACGAACCGCCAGTTCGAGATTAAATTGCAAATCAGCGTCGTCAGCCATTTCCAGCGGATTCGGATTTATCAGAAAACCGTTATCAAGCGGATCTTTTGTTATCATCCGCGTGGACCATACCGCCGTGGCAGGATGCGGAGCAGGCAGGAAACGAATTGCGCCGATAATCATTGAAAACTCCCGTTGATGCGGGACAGCGTCACCACGGGCGTTGAAATCGAAACGCAGGCTGTCCACTGATCTGCGGCTTTTTTTGATCGGAATCCGTACCGTATGCCAGCGATCAGGCTCCAGCCCTTTTACGATATCCGACCATGAGCAGGGAAGCTGGCCGAATCCCTTCGACGTACCGAAACGGGCAACGACTCCGAACGGAAATTTCTGCAGCGGATAGATTTCAAATTCAATTTCGTCCGCACCAACGATATTCAATTCCGGCGAAAGCGCGGCCTGCCAGGCGACCCAACCGGGGGCCCGGGGATTTTTCCGGTCAATTTTCACTGAAAACATCAGAGCTTTTCTGCCAGGGCGTCCCGGCGCGTCGACTTCAGTAACACGCAGCCGATGCCCGCCCGCACTGCCGATCCGAGCCCAATCGGCAGCTCGCCCCGGATTGAGCAAATATTCCGGATAGACCTGCTTCCCGTATAGATAATCGGCCTTTTCTTTGCGCTGAACCTCCACCGTCCATTCAGCAGAAGAAACTATCCCGGACAATATAATAACTGCAGTGGCAAATCTGATGAGATGCATGAAACAGGTTCCTCCTTTTTCAATATCCACACGAGGAAAGACGTTCCAGAATTGTTTTTGCATTGGGAAATGATGTATTTTTCCCTTCGGCAATCAGAGTGGCGAGCGTTCCGAGTGCACTGCCGCCGATGGAACTGGAACCATTCCGATAGACGGCAATATGCCCGTCGGCGAATGTAACATTCCACTGCAGGCCATGCGGCATGCTGTAGCGTTGGGAATCCGTTGCAATATCGTACACAATCGCCAGTTTTTTTGTCTGCATACGGCTGAGACGGGGCCGAAAACACCATTTGGAGTTATCCCAGACCGGCAGACTGTCATATCCGGCACTGCGGTTTGAGGTTGCGGGAAGATCTCTCACGGAGTCATAGGTACGAACTTTCTGGCCGGGACAATAAAGCACAGCTTCATTAAGATATCTTTCGATCAGCAACCCCAGATTCGTATAGGATTTCTTTTTGCTGGAATTGCCACGATGGGTATAACGACTGTTTGGCGGCGTCGCACTGAGTTCCGAGTTTGGCATGTATTCGGCATTGTCCCCGGCATAAGCATGAATTCCGACTGCGATCTGTTTGAGATTGCTTTTGCATTTGGTCATAATCACTTTGTCACGGGCGCTGTTCAGAGCTGGAAGAAGTAGAGCCGCCAGAATCGTGATGATTGCAATAACAACAAGAAGTTCTATTAAAGTAAAATATTTGCACGTATGGCTTACCATTGAGACAGTGTTTGTATCCATTCGTTCTCTACTATTTCCTTTTCTCTCTTTTCTCGTTTTGAGATAAACACGGCACTCCGGTGGAAAAAACGGATCGTTCATGAATGGTTCTCCTATATTATGACTGTAAGCTCGGATAAGCGGTTGAATTTCGCACAATCAGCTGCGGCGTGATGATGCGCGGCTGAAGCGGTTCGTTCTCGCCGTCGAGCTTGCGCAGCAGCCCTTCCGCCGTGTAACGGGCAATCTCTCCGAACGGAGTCTGGACGGAAGTGAGCAGAGGATAAACCGAAGTCGCCAGCGGAGAATCGTCATAGCCGACCACCGAGAGCTCTTCCGGAATCCGCCTTCCCTCCGCATACGCCCGCTGATAAACCCCAAGCGCCGTCTGATCATTGGCGGCAAAGATCGCCGTCACATGGCGCTGCAGCAGAATCGCCGCCGCCCGGCGCCCCCCTTCAATCGTGTCGTCCCCATCCGCAAGCAGCATGGGGTCCAGCTCCTCTCCATTCGCCGACAGGAAATTCCGGCACCCCGCCAGCACCGGATCCAGTCCATTGAGTTTACGCCGCGCCGAACCGATGTACCCGATCCGTCGATGCCCGAGGCCTCGCAAATGTGCAAACGCCTGTCGCGCCCCCTCCTCATAATCCACATAGACCGGCGCAGAAGCCTGCCGCAGATGCGTGACCAGCGGCAGCGACGGCGCAATCAGTTCCGCTTCATCCGAAGAGAGCTGCGGCAGCATGTTGATCACACCATCCACCATCCCGGAGGCGAATTTTTCCAGCAACCGGCGCCCCTTTGCCGGATCCAGCCCGGCGATTCCCAGCACGATTTCATATCCACGCCCGGCAAGCGCCTGCTCCATTCCTTCCAGCAGAATCCCGGTGGCGGCGTTTCGACACTGATCCACCAGAATTCCGATCAGCCCGGTACGATTCTGTTTCATCGCCCCCGCAAAGTAATTGGGCCGGTAATTCAGCTCGCGAATCGCCCGGAGAACCCGCCCCCGTACCTCCTCACCCACCGGACGGCGACCGCTCAATGTGTGCGAAACCGTCGTCACCGAAACTCCGGCAACCCGGGCCACATCCGTAATTTTCGCCTTCACCGCCATCGATACCATCACTCCATGATTTTATGACAAAATATTTGACAAAACGTTTTGTCAACAATATTATACCATAGTGAAACATCAATGTCAAGAGCGGAAGTGAAAAAAAACGGAAAAAGCGGACCGCTTCCAGCCCGCTTCCCCCCGGCTGCATTCAGTTCTTCAGACTCTGGATCGGTGCGGGAATCCGTCCGCCGCGGGCGATGAATTCCGCCGGAGAGCGGCGGTTCACCGGCATGACCGGCGCCTCTCCCAGCAGACCGCCGAAGGAGACCGTATCTCCGACCTTGCAGCCGTACGCCGGAATCAACCGCACCGCAGTGGTTTTAAAATTCACCACGCCGATCGCGATCTCGTCGGCAATGATCCCGGAAATCACCTCCGCAGGCGTATCCCCCGGAATCGCAATCATATCCAGCCCCACCGAGCAGACCGCCGTCATCGCTTCGAGCTTTTCGAGATTCAATGCGCCGCAACGCACCGCCTCGATCATCCCCGCATCCTCCGAAACCGGAATGAATGCGCCCGAAAGTCCGCCGACATGCGAAGAGGCCATCACCCCCCCCTTCTTCACCGCGTCATTCAACATCGCCAGCGCGGCCGTCGTACCGTGACAGCCGCATTTCTCCAGCCCCATCGACTCGAGAATGTAGGCAACGGAATCCCCCACCGCGGGAGTCGGAGCAAGCGAAAGATCCACGATTCCGAAGGGGACACCCAGTTTTTCCGACGCCTCCCGGGCGACCAGCTGCCCGACCCGCGTGATCTTGAACGCCGTCCGCTTGATCGTCTCGGCGATTTCAGCAAGATCGCACGCTCCCTTGCGCCGGATCGCGGAGGCTACCACACCCGGCCCGGAAACTCCGACGTTGATGACCGTCTCCGGCTCCCCTGTTCCGTGAAACGCTCCCGCCATGAACGGATTGTCCTCAGGTACGTTTGCAAATATGACCAGTTTAGCACAACCGATGGATCCGCTCTCCTTCGTGCGTTCCGCCGTTTCACGGACAATCCGGCCCATCTCCGCAACCGCGTCCATATTGATCCCCGCCTTCGTACTGGCAACATTCACCGAAGAACAGACCCGTTCCGTCACGGAAAGCGCCTCGGGAATCGAACTGATAAGCGTACGGCTGCCGTTTGAGAACCCTTTCTGTACCAGCGCACTGTAGCCCCCGATGAAGTTGATCCCAAGCTCATGCGCCGCACGGTCGAGCACTTTCGCAATTCCCACCGCTCCATCGACGTCAAGGCCGCCCGCCATCAGTGCAACAGGCGTCACCGAAACACGTTTGTTGATGATCGGAATTCCATACTTCTTCTCGATCTCCTCTCCGGTGCGCACCAGATCACGGGCACGGTTCATGATCCGGTCGTAAATGCGCTGCGCAAGCCGTTTCGGATCGTCGCTCTGACAGTCGTAAAGCGAGATTCCCATCGTGATCGTGCGAATATCGAGCTTCTCCTCGCGGATCATGCTGATGGTTTCCAGGATGTCTTTCGTATCGAACATGTTCAGATCCTGTGCATGGAGTTGAAAATATCCTCGTGCATGACATGGATGTCGAGTCCGTCCTTCCGCCCGAGCGCGGACATGCGATCGACAAAATCATTGAACGAAACCGTAAGACCGCAGATATCGACAATCATTATCATGGTGAAATACCCGTTGAGCACCGTCTGGGAAATGTCCAGAATATTGGCTCCATATTCGGCGCAGCCGGCACTCACTTTGGCGATAATTCCAACAGAATCCCGTCCGACGACGGCAACAACAGCTTTCATGGCGACGTTCCTTTCGATGTGTCCGCGGGATAACATATCTCCGAAATGCAGATTATCAAACTGGCGGACGGGGATTTTTCTTCCCTCTTCCCCTTTCCGACGGGATAAAACCGCTATTTCCGTTCGCCGCGCTCGAATTCGGCAACGAGCGCCTGGTATTGGGGATTCGATGGGAAAAGCTCCAGCATGCGGCGCAGATGTTTCTCCGCGGCAACACGGTTGCCGCGCGCCATCTCCAGCTCGAAGAAGCGACGGTAGAGCGAAGGACGGTCCGGCGTGCGGCGGGCCGCCTCCCGGTAGCATTTTTCCGCCATCGTTCCATCGCGACGGCTCCAGAAAAAATCTCCCGCCGCCTCCCACGGGAACGGGGAGCCCGGACGCAGCGCAGCCGTTTCCCGCAGCGCCCGGATCACTTCCGCTTCGGAGACCGGCCGCTTCTGCCCCTCCGCCGACTGCGGACGCGCCAGAGAGAGCAGCCGGTCATACGCAAGTTCCGCCCGCAACCAGTGGATGTTTCCCACCGCGGCCACCGCGGCAAACAACATCCCCGCCGCGACCAGCATCCAGCGGCGCATTCCGCGGGCCGCCATCTGCGCGGGAAACTCCGGCAGAGCCGCCGCCAGCATCGCCCCGGCCGCCGCCATCGACGCGGGAATCTGAAGATCGACATCCATGTGCGCATGAAGCAGAAAGGCGCACTCCCCCCAGAAGACGGCACGGGCGAATCCATCCGCGCCATTCACGTCGTCGCCGCTGCGCCGAAAAATTCTCCTGCCCAGCAGAACGAGCGGCAAAAGAACCGCGGCAAGCGCCACCACTCCCCCCGGAACCCCGCTCTGGGAGGCGAACGCCATGACCAGATTGTGAGGATCATGCGCCGATTCATCGGTGCCGGTGGTCTTCAACTCCATGTGACGATAAAAGAAACCACCCCATCCGTGCCCGGCCAGCGGCTTCTCCGCAATCATCTTCAAGGAACTGCGCAGATAATCGACTCGCTCCGCCATCGAACCGAATCCACGACCGGCATGGTGAATGTAACATGCGCCGCCGACAATCGCCAGAATCAGCACCGCCGCCGGAATCAAACGGAAGATCCGCCGCATCGGCAGCGTCATCGCAAAGACACCCGCCGTCAGCAACGCAGCTAGAAACGCCGCCCGGCTCCGGGTCAGCAGCAGTACGGCGGCCAGTCCGGCGAACACCAGGCCGCAGAGCAGGATCCGGGAGAGACCCACCGGTTCGAAATGTCCGGCAATTTTCCAGACCGCATAGAGGGTGACCGGCAGCAGAAGCAGCAGATATCCCGCCAGCATGTTGCAGGAGACAAACGTGGCGAAAACCCGGTCATCGTTGATTTTTGCCACCATCACATGACTGATCTGCGCGCCTTCGGCAATCTGCCGCTCGACAAATTCACGGGTTTCGGCAAATCCGACGAAATACTGCGAGAGTCCGGAGTAAATCAACCAGCAGGCACCGGCTGCCAGAGCACCGCAAAACCAGCGGCGGTCCTCCGGACGGTTCCGCAGCCAGAGCCAGACCGCCAGCACATAGGAACCGATTCCGGCGAGGTGAACCGTCTCGCCGACGGCGTAATCGATGGTGGCGGCATTGATCCAGCCGAGCAGGGAGACGCCGGTCAGGCCGAAGCTCCAGAGCAGAGCGGCACCGCCACCCGCGGTCCGCCAGGGACGCATGCCGGGAGCAAACAGCACCAGAGATGCGAAAAGCGCCGCCCCGGCAAAAACGCCGAATGAATGGGCCGGCCAGTTGATGATCAGCCAGGAAAAGAGATCACCCGGGTAGAACGAGGTCGCTTCCGGCAGGACGGCGAGCGAACCGAACTTCAACGGCAACAGAAACGTGAGAAGAACGAGGTACCCGACACCCCCCTTCACCGCCCAGCCGCCGCTCTCCCTGCGTCCGCTCATACAGAAAACACAATGGTTCGGCAGCCGGAGGTGATCACCCGGTGCTCCAGATGGGCGCGGACCGCACGGGTGAGCACCCGGCGTTCGATATCTTTGCCGATGTTTTTGAGATCGGCTGGATCGTTCTCATGGGAGATGCGCTCCACATCCTGCTCGATGATCGGCCCTTCGTCGAGTTCGGCGGTGGCGTAGTGGGCGGTGGCGCCGATCATCTTCACGCCGCGCTCCCACGCCCGCTCATAGGGATTCCCTCCTTGAAAAGCGGGCAGGAAGGCGTGATGGATGTTGATGATTCTCTGCGGAAACTGCTCGATAAAGTGATCCGAGAGAATCTGCATATAGCGCGCGAGCACCACCAGATCGATCCGGTGGCGTTTGAGCAGGTCGAGCACGCACTTCTCCTGCGCGGCCTTCCCCGCCGCGCCAATCGGGCAGCAGTAGAAGGGAATCCGGAACCGGTCCGCCACGCTCTCCAGATCTGGATGATTGCTGATGATCAACGGAATGCGGCAATCGAGATCCCCTTCCTCCGCATGCATCAGCAGATCGTAGAGGCAATGGGAGGTCTTCGAGACCATGATCGCGACGTTCTGCGGCACGTCGTCATAGTAGAGCGAATAGTGCAGATCGAATTTCGCGGCGAGCCGGGCGAAATCCTCCTCAAGCTGCTTGCGGGTGGTCTGTTCACAGAGATCGATGATAATCCGCATGAAGTACATGTTTTCGCGTACATCCGTATACTGACGGCAAAGCAGAATGTTGTAGCCGTGCGAATAGAAGAACGTCGAAATCTCGGCGAGCAACCCCTTGCGGTCATGGGTATGAATCAGGAAAATCGCCTTGCGCATAAGAAATATCCATTCCGAATTACAGTGTTACAGCAATAGCAATCTGTTAAAATAGCACTGCTTCCGAATTTTTTCCAGTCCGGTTCAAAGTCCGTCGGCAAAGTCGACGGCACCGGCATTTTCCAGAATGCGGGCCCAGGCTCCTTCCGGTCCGGGAATCGATTTCCGGAGAAAGGCGGCGAATGCCGCACAGGTCCGCTCCTTTCCGGGAAACTCCACAACGGAAATTTCACCATTGCAGTGCAGCACACGGATCCCGCCCCGGTAGAACCGCGGCTTGTCGAATGCGACCGGCAGGAGAGCGCAGTCCACCGCGCCCTCCTGAAGACCGCCGCCGACATAAGCCGTCTTCAGATTCCGCTCGGCGAACTCCGTTCCATCCGGCAACAGCAGGGAGCGGTCCATACACTTCCGGTCGATCAGCCGTCGCCAGCCGACCACCCCCTCCCCCGCGGGGAAACTCCCCCGGGAATCCACACAGTAGATCGTACAGGCAACGGCGATCCGCCGGAACAGCTCGAAATCCGCCGGATGTGTCGCGGCGGCGGCGTTGAACAGACGGACCCCGACGACGCCAAGCACGGCGAGCAGACAGAACAGAATGCCGATACCGGCGATGCCGGCCATCAGATTCCGGCGTTTCCCGGCGGCGAGGACGGCCGGCGGAACCTCCGGAATCGCAGCGGTGAAATCCGCGGCCTTTCCATCGGGATCGATGGGTGGGAGCGGCGGCGGTTTCAATCCCGGTTCCGGCTGCGGGCTCACGCGGGGAAGCGGCGGCGGTTTCAATCCCGGTTCCGGCGGAAGCGGCGGAGTTCCCGAGGGAACAGCCGTGACGGCCCCGGGCCGGGGAATTCTCACCCGTTGATTGCAGGAGGGGCAGACAGCGAGCCGCCCGCTCCACGCCTTCGGTACGGAGATATGCTGGCCGCAGACGTCACAGGAGAATTTGAAGGTTTCCGGCTTCGGAGAGAAAGTTGTAGTACGGAGTCGGCTGCCGCATTTCGGGCAGAAGGCGGCGGAATCCGGCACGCTGGTGCCGCACTGTGAACACTTCATCCCGCTCCCCCCAAACTTGTTCCGTCATTTCCGGTCCGGTTGATTTTTGGAGTATACAATATAACATCGCCGGATAAAAAATCAATTATCTTCCGAAAAAATCCGCTTAAAAAGATAGCGTGTGAAAAGCCGGGCCCTTTTCGCCGATTACGCTTGCACCCGGCATACAAGCCATGGGATGCAAAGAGCGTTGCACCGGGGGCAACGGCGGGAATCTCATCGATGGAACCGGATTCCACGCCTCAAGCGGCGCCGGCAGGAGCGCCTTTCCATATTCTCCCGCTTCGCGCTCAACGTGGCTCCTGCGGCCTGAGATACACCGCCTGCTGCGGCGGAGCGTGGCCGGTCAGAAAATTCTTACGGTAGATTCCCGGAGAAAATCCCGTTCTCTTTTTCATAAAACGGGAAAAATAGTATTCCGAATGGAATCCGAGCTTCCCTGCCACCTCCCGGATCGACAGCTCCGGCCTCAGCAGCAGCCCGGAAGCTCTCCGGACCAGAAAGTTATTCAAATATTCCTTGGGCAGAATGCCGAACGCCAGCTTGAACTTCCTCGTCAAAGTGTCCGGATGAATCGAAAGCCGCTCCGCCAGCGACTCCACCGTCATTTCCGCACTGCCGTGTTCGTGAATGAACGCCAGCAGTTGAACCAGTTCTGAGCTGCGCCGCACATCCGGACGGTGCTGCGGCCAGTGACTCAGAAAGAAGTCTAGCAGGAATGCCCGGACGGCACAGGATTGATGCAGTTCGTCCTCCTCCGCCCAGATGGCCTCCATCCTCCTGATCATCGCCGAAGCGTCCCCGTCACAGCAGGGCTCCTGATTGCTGTAGAAATCGATGCCGGGATAGAATTCAAATCCGACATGAAACGTGTAATACCGGATCCCCGGCAGCAGCTGATATTCCGCCCGGCAGCCCGTCGGAATGAAATAATACCTGCCCCGCAGCAGTGGACGGAAAAATGTCTGATTTTCCGCTCGAATGTAACTCTCCGCCCTGCCGTCATCCTCCAGCACCAGTACCAGAATGTTGTAGGGAAAGACGCAGAGCTGATGGAAGCGTATTCTCTCCTTGCGCAGAAGATGCAGGACCACGGCGTTGGCCCAGTTGTGATTCCGCAGATAGGATTTGTCGTCGACATCGGGAATGTGCATTCTTTTCCGTGAAAAATCCATTTTTTTATTGTTTTTTTACAGTATACTATTTACGAGAAATATATCAGGACAATTTCAAAAACACAACACGGGAGAGTGAAAAAAATGAAAAATTATCACTGCCGTCCCATGCATCTTTGAAATCGTCATTCTAACCACCCTATTTGAGCCTGAGTTGATTGTTTTTTTAAATTACCCATTTCCGGTTTTTCCTTTTCGTTGAGTTGGATTATAGTTGTGCGAA
>OLGD01000414.1_pt1 | contig 88496 bp, 78 predicted proteins | sample 1605311 | NCBI WGS metagenome assembly OLGD01 (sample SAMEA3888917, study PRJEB22519) | human gut metagenome | biome: human gut; feature: human-associated habitat; material: faeces | place: Denmark | collected 2010
CCCCCGGCCCCTGGCTTTCAGGGCGCTTTGCGCCCAGCCGCCGCCCCCCCGGGGCCCCCGGCGCTTCCACCGGCGCCAAAAATGGCAGGGCGGCAGGGAAGGCCGGCAGGACGGGGCGCGGCCCGGGCCTGCACCCGTAGGCAAAGCCGCTGCCCACGGCCTACGGGCAGCGGCGGCGGGAGAGGAAGGCCGCGGGCAACCATCCTGGGGCGGCCACTGCCCTTGGGGCGCGAATCTCGCCGTGCGCGCAGCACCGCCGTGCGCGCAGCACGGTCAGATCTTCATGCACACGTCCCAGGCCCGCCAGATCACCGTGCGCAGATTGCCCACGGACTTGGCGTCCCCCACCAGGTGTACCTTGCGGGAGGCGGGGAAGCTGGGCTTGGGGTCATAGCCCACGGACACGATCACGCTGTCGCAGGGGATCTCGAAGGTTTTGCCGGTTTGGTCCTTGGCGGTGACGCCGTCCGGCCGGATCTCCTGGATGGTGGTGTTCAGGTGGACGGGGGCCTGGTATAGGGCCAGGGCCTCCCTTAGGTAGGAGCTGTTGGCCAAGCATACGCCCTTGGCGGCGATCAGGTCGTTTTTCATTTCCACAATGGTGGGATGCTTGCCCTGGAGCAGCAGCTCGTAGGCGATCTCGCAACCGGTGAGGCCGCCGCCCAGGATCACCACCCGGTCGCCCACCGGCGCGCCGGCCAGGAAATCCGTGGCTTCCAGGGCGTGCTCCAGGCCGGGGATGGGGGGCTTTTTGGGGGTTGCCCCCGTGGCCACGATCACCGCCTCCGCCTGGAGGGCCTCCAGGCTTTCCACCGGGGTGTTCAGCTTGACGGCGATGTTGGGCTGCTTATCGATCTCCCGGCAATACCATTGGATCAGCTCCCGGTCTTTTTCCTTATAGGAGGGGGCCGCCGCTTGAACGAATACGCCCCCCAGCCGGCCGGACTTTTCATACAGGGTCACCTGATGGCCCCGCTGGGCCAGCACCAGGGCGGATTCCATACCGCCCACGCCGCCGCCGATCACCGCCACCTTTTTGGGGACGGCAGCCTTTTCCAGTTTATACTTTTTGCTCTGCATGGTGCGGGGGTTGAGGGCGCAGCGGGCCATGTGCAGGGCGTCCATCAGATCCTGGTCGTTGGCCACCCCCTCGTAGTGGGCCATGGTGAAGCAGGCGTTGTGGCAGCAGATGCAGGGCTTAATGTCCGCCTCCCGGTCCTCCAGCATCTTGGTGACCCATTCGGGGTCCGTAAGGAACTGGCGGGCCACGCCCATGGCGTCGATGCGGCCGGCCTGAATGGCTGCAGCCGCTTCCTCGGGGCACATGCGGCCCGCGCATACCAGGGGGATGTCCACCACGCCTTTGAGCTGGGCCACATAGTCCAGGTTGCAGTTTAAGGGCATATAGGCCGGGGGATGGGCCCAATACCAGGCGTCATAGGTGCCGTTGTCGCAGTTGAGCATATCGTAGCCCGCGTCTTGGAGGAACTTGGCCGCGATCTTGGATTCCTCCATATCCCGGCCCACCTCCACATAGTCGGTCTCCTGGGGCAGGGCGCCCTGGCGGAAGCCCTTGGTCTTGGAGACCACGCTGTAGCGCAGGGAGACCGGGAAATCCTGGCCGCAATCCCGCTTGATGGCCTGGACGATCTCGGCGGCAAACCGGTAGCGGTTCTCCAGGGAGCCGCCGTATTGGTCGGTGCGCTGGTTGGTGTATTTGAGGGCGAATTGGTCCAGGGTATAGCCTTCATGCACCGCGTGGACCTCAATGCCGTCCACCCCGGCCTCCTGGCACAGCTTGGCGGTTTTGGCAAAGGCTTCGACGATCTGCTGGATCTCCGCCACGGTAAAGGGCCGGGAATATACCCCGTCCGCCCAGCGGTTGGGAGTGGCGGAGGCGGAAGCCAGGATGAAGTCCATATCGAAGATGGGCTTGCCCAGAAACCCCAGCGCCTTGTTTTTGGCCATCTTTACCATGATGTCGTTCACCGCCATGGCCCGGCCGAAGCCGGCGGTCAGCTGGATGAACAGCTTGGCCCCGGTCTTATGAAATTCCTCCATATAGGCTTTGAGGGCCTTGAACTTGGCCGGGTTCTGATAGAGCCAGCGGCCGCCCATGGGGTCCCGGATGGGGGCGATGCCGGGGAGCAAAAGCCCCACGTTGTTCCTGGCCCGCTCCAATAGGAAGTTGGCCGCCTCCCGGTCAAAATGGTTGGGCTCCATCCAGCCGAAGATGGAGGTGCCCCCCATGGAACACATGACAATGCGGTTTTTGATCTCCACCTTGCCGATCTTCCAGGGGGTAAACAGTGGCTGATACGCTTGTTTCATCAACAATACCGCCTTTCCTCAGTCGATTGTAACCGTGCCGTCCTCGGCCACGGATAGGGTCATACCATCCTGCACATAGGCGAGGAATTCCTCCCCTAAGCTATCCACCACCGGCATTTTGGCCTCCGTCCATACGGCCGCCAGAATGGCGCCGGAAGCGGCCAGGGAATCGATGGGCTTGGAAAAGAGCATACATGCAGGCTGCTTGCCCATGGCGCAGGCCGTGTAGAGCACCATGCCGCCGGTGGTGGAGCCGATGGTTTCCGGCAGGCAAAGGGCTTTGCCCAGCATGGGCTTTTTGTAAAGGTCCGGGTTGTTCTGATCGCCGCATTTCACCTGCTTATCCCCGAACATGAGGGCCATCTGATAGCTGGCCAGGGTGTTGAACCCGCCGTGGGAGACCAGAGCCTCCGCCTGGACGGCGCCGGGGGTCACGGGACGGCCTTTGAAGGTTTTAGACATGGGAATTTCCCTCCTTGGTGATCTTGTCCAGGATCTCGGCGTCGGAATAATAGCGGGCGCTGGAATAGGTGCGCAGCTTGTTGGAGGAGGTGATCACCGGCATCTTCTTGGACAGGGGATTGTTCATGTACATCAGGGGGCAGATGTAGCTGAGGATGACCCCGGTCTTTTCCAGGCGGGGGGCGTATTCGGTCTGCCGGAAGGCCCGGATGACCCCGGGCGCGGAGGTGAATACCGTGGGGATGACCACCCGGCTGTTGCCTGCGGCCGCCAGGGCGTCCTCCAGCTTGACCGTCCAGTCCTTAAGCTGCTGTAGGGTCATATGGGGACAACCCATGAAGCAGAGCTTTGGCTTGGCGTCCAGGTCCTTCCAGATGCAGGGATAGCTCGCCCGCACCCGGGCCAGCTCCTGATCGTCCACCACGTAGACCGGCGCGTCCGGCCGGATCAGGTCGGCCCCCTGCTCCCGGGCCTCGGGGGTCAGGTTCTCGATATGGTAGAGGCCCACGGAGCCGTTGGAGGCGCAGGCGGCGCCAAAGTCCTTGAGATAGGCGCAGGCCCGTTCGTTCAGCTCCCCGCCCAGCCACTGGTCCAAACCCCGCACATAGGGCACCTGCTCCAGCACCTTCATACCCACGGCGGAGCCCAGGAGTTGGGCGTCGGGCAGGGCGCTGGTCCTTACCTCCACGATCCAGTCCGCCCGGCGGCCTTCGTGGGTGAGCAGGCCGAATTCCGGCACAAAGCCCGCCATGGAGCCCATCAGCTCGATGATGCCGGAATTCCGGTTGCACCGGGCGCCCAGGACGCTGTTGGCATACACCACCGCCGAGGACTCCGCCCAGGATAGGACGTCGCCCCGCTTGGGCACGTTGCCGGCCTCCGGCAGATAGCAGGCGCAGGTAAAGGCGTCCTCCCCCATTAGGCCCAGCTTGGCCAGCTGGGCTTCATAGCGTTCCTGCTGGCTGTACATGGCCTTGAATACCAGGTCCTGCAGAAAGGAGGAGGGGATATTTTTATCCAAAGGCCGGGGATCCGCGGAAAAGGGCTGCTTGCTCACAGCCCCGGCCTGCAACAGGGTATCGTACAGCTCGTACACCGGCTTCATCACCCCGATGCCAAAGCTGATGACCGTGTGGCCGTATTGGCTGGTGATGGGCACCATCCGCTCCGCGCCAAAGGCTTCCCCGTACATGACCAGGGTCTTTACCACCTTGGCCATGGTTTCGCCCTGGGCGCCGTCCAGCAGCGCCTGCTGCGCGTTCGTCAGGATCATGGTCAACATCTCCTTTTCATGAAATTTTGCCTGTAGGAAAAATACAAATAGATTGATATGAATTACACAAACAAAAGTATACTACATTGGTCGCCAGAAGGAAACCCCTGGGAGAAAACGCCCCTTGCTCCTGCGCAAAAAAAGCCTTATAGTAAAAACAAACAAACCATTAGAGCGGGCCCTCCCGCTTAGTACGTTAAAAGGAGAAAGAATATGGCAGGGAACATACCCCCCATTGGGCTGGGGGTATATAAGGCGGGAGACGCGGTATACCGCGCGGTGCGCTATGCGCTGGAGATCGGTTACCGGCATGTGGACTGCGCCAAGATCTATGGCAATGAGGCCCAGGTAGGCAAGGCCATCCGGGAGAGCGGCATCCCCCGGGAGGAAATCTACGTGACCACCAAGCTGTGGCCCAAGGATTATCCCAACGCCAAAGGGGACGCCCAGGACCGGCTCCGCTGCCTGGGCTTGGAGTATGTGGACGCGATGCTGCTCCATTGGCCCGGGGTGGATGCGGCGCTGCGCTATCGGGCATATGAGGCGCTTTTGCAGATGCAGCAACAGGGCCAGGCGCGCCAGGTGGGCGTCTCCAATTTTCTGATCGACCAGCTGGAAGACTTGGCTGCCCAGGGCTTGCCCAAGCCTGTTTGCAACCAGCTGGAGGCCCATCCCTGGTATCCCCAGCGGGAGGTGCGGGCGTATTGCCACCGCCAGGGCATCCAGGTGGTCTGCTGGGCTCCCTTGTTCCGGGGCGCCTGGAAGGAGGCGCCGGTTTTGGCCCAGATCGCCCAGGCCCATGGGAAAACCCCAGCCCAGGCGGTGCTGCGCTGGCATGTGCAAAACGGCGACTGCCCCATCCCCAAATCCGTTACCCCCAGCCGCATCGCCGAAAACCTGGATATTTTCGACTTTGCCCTGGCCCCGGAGGAGATGGCCGCCATCGACGCCCTGGAGGACGGCCGCCATATCTCCCACGATCCCCATACCTACGACGGCGCCCGCTAAGGCTTCGTCTCCCCTTCGGCCCCGGGCCCTTGGTTCCGGGGCCTTTGCTGTGTTCGGGCAAGCAAACTCCCCCTTGCGGCCCAGACTGCCCCAGGTTACAATGGGAATGCCGCAAAGGCGAAATCCAAGCGGCAGCAAGGAGCACAGCATGTTGTACCACGCAAAAAACGCGACCCTTTGGGCCGGGGATATCTCCATGGATTATGTCCGCTTCGGCAACGGGCCGGAAGCCCTGGTGGTGATCCCCGGCCTGGGGGATGGGCTGAAAACCGTCAAAGGGGCCGCCCTGCCCCTGGCGGCCATGTATCGGGGCATGGCCCGTTCGCCCTATACCGTGTATGCCGTCAGCCGGCGGGCGTCCCTGCCCCCGGGCTTTACCACGGCGGACATGGCGGAGGACCTATACCTTGCCATGGGCCTGCTGGGCATCCAACGGGCCGCCGTGGTGGGCATTTCCCAGGGGGGCATGATCGCCCAGCACCTGGCCCTGCGCCACCCGGAAGCGGTGAAAAAGCTGGTGCTGGCGGTGACCATCTGCCGCCAGAACCCCCTGATCCAGCAGGTAATCGGCCGCTGGGCTGGCCTGGCCCAGCAGGGGGATTACCGGAGCATCCTCCTGGATACGGCGGACAGGAGCTTTACCCCGCCCTATTTGAAAAAAGTCCGCTGGGCCTATGGCCTCTTCGGCAGCCTGCTTCGGCCCCGGGACCCGCAACGCTATCCCATTATGGCCCGGGCCTGCCTCAGCCACGACGCCTATGCCCAGATCCCCGCCATCGCCTGCCCTACCCTGGTCATCGGCGGCAAGCAGGACGCCATACTGGGCTATGCAGGCGCCCTGGATCTGCACGACCGCATCCCCGGCAGCCGGTTGCTCCTATACCCCGATTATGGCCACGGCCTCTATGAGGAGGCAAAGGATTTCCTGCCCCAGGTGCTGGCCTTTTTGGCCTGACCAAGCTTATACGATCAGCCATCGGCATGTTGCCGGCGGCTGTTTATATTTTTGGGAAGCAATTTATGAATAAAGAATTGACAAATTGTTTGAAATCGTCTAATATATATATATATATATGCAGTTTATGGCTAAACAAGATGAATTTGTTTGATTTTAATCAAGTTTGGAGGGAATCTTATGCGCTGTAAACAAAAATTCCTGGCCCTGCTGCTCGCTGTGGCCCTGGTGCTGGCCATGTCTTCTACCGCCCTGGCGGATGGGGAGGTATGCAAGATTGAGAATACGACATACGACACGCTGCAAGCGGCGGTGGATGATGTTCCCCAAGATGCTCCCACTCCGACGACCATTACCCTGCTGGACGATACGACCGGCGGCGGGGTGAAGGTAAAGAGCGGGCAAAATATCATCTTTGAATTAGGCGGCCACGCCTATACGGTTAATGAAAAAACGGTAGGCTCCTCCGGCACGGAAACCAACGGCTTCCAGCTGTTAAAGGGGTCCACCGTGACTTTCCAAAACGGCACTATCTATGCGGGAGGCTCTGCGAGGATCCTGCTGCAAAACTACGCGAATCTGACGTTGAAGGACGTGACCCTGGATGCGCGGGGAAACACCAAGTGCGAATACGTTTCCAGCAACAACTGCGGGACGGTAAACATCATCGGCGACACCAGCATCTATGCTGCGGAAGGAGAGGCGGCCTTTGACGTGTATTATTGGCCTGATGGAGGCTATGGCGACGGCGTCATCGTCAACGTGGACACCACCGGAACCATTGCTGGCCGGATCGATTATACCAACGATGGAACGGCCACGCAAGAAGACGTCGCAGAAAATGCTAAGCTGAATATCATAGACGGTAACTTTACCGGCACGTTCAACATTCAAGAAGAAGAAGTCGGCAAGGCTGGTATCACCGTTTCCGGCGGCTCCTTCACCACCTCCAATGCCTCAACCATTAGGCCCTACCTTGCCTCCGGCTACGAGCTGGTGAACGGGAACGTGGTTTCCGCTTCCTCCCACGACGACGGCGACGATGGCAGCATCGGCTATCCGCCCACCATTCTGTCCCCCACGGGGAACCAGGTGGTAGCGGTCATGGCCAATGGGACCGTCACCCTGTCCGTGGATGCCACCGGGGTAGGCTTTGGAGGCTACCAGTGGTATGTGAACCGTGGGGACGGCCTGGGCTTTGTGCCGGTGGCGGGGGCTACCGGGTACAGCCTGACCCTGTATCCCACCTTTGCGGACAACGGCAGCCAGTATTACTGCCGGGTGATGAACGGCTATGGCTATGTGGATAGCGGCTACTTCACCCTTTCCGTGGTAGGCGGCATGGTGCCCAAGACCGGCGACCAGGTGAGCGTCACCCTGTGGGTCTGCCTCATGGCCCTGGGCGTTGCGGGAGCGGCAGCCGCCCTGGCTCGCCGCCGGAGCAGATAAGGACAACACGGCAGTACGAGGCCGGCGCATCGAGGGATGCGCCGGCTTTTTTGATGGAGGCTTCGACAATTTGGGAAAGGTATGGACAAACGCCGCGCCTTGTGCTAATATAAATCGGTTTTCCCAGGGAAAAGAAGGCGTTGCAGCAGGCGCCGGTCCGGTCCCTGCGGCTTGCGCGGGGGCAGGACGTGGAAATGCAGCAAAAAAATTGTTTTTTTTCATGTTTTCTTCATTTTCCCACGCTATACTGAAAGATAGCGGGACAAGCACGCCGGCTTCCACCCGATATCGCCCCGGAAACCAAATTGTGAAACACAAAGGAATACGCCCATGATCGCATTGATACCTGCCTATGAACCGGATGAAAAGCTCTTGCCCCTGGTAGACGCTCTGCTTTCGCGGGCGTATACGGTGGTGGTGGTGGACGATGGCAGCTCCCCGGCGGCCCAGCCGATATTTGCCCAGCTGTCCCCGGCGGCGATCCTGCTGCGCCACGGGGAAAACCGGGGCAAGGGCCGGGCCATCAAGACGGGCTGCGAATACATCGCCGCCCATTTTCCGCCCCAGGAGGGGGTGGTCACCGTGGATGCGGACGGCCAACACCTGCCGGCGGACATCGACGCGGTATGCCGGGCCTGGCGGCAAAATCCCGAGGCCCTGGTGCTGGGCTCCCGCCGGTTCACCGGCAAGGTGCCCCTGCGCAGCCGCCTTGGCAACGCCATTACCCGCTTCATCTTCCGGGTGGCCACCGGGGTGGCGGTGTACGATACCCAGACGGGGCTGCGGGCCTTTTCCGTATCCCGCATCCCCATGATGCTGGAAATGCAGGGGGAGCGCTATGAGTACGAGATCAACGTGCTCCTGTATGCCACCCGGCGCAAGATCCCCATCCAGGAGGTGGAGATCGCCACGGTATATCTGGACGGCAACCAGACCTCCCATTTCAACCCCCTGCGGGACGCCTGGCGGATCTATAAGATGATCCTCCTGTTCGCCGCCTCTTCCCTGCTGGCCGCCGGGGTGGATTATGGGCTGGTGCTGCTGTTTTCCCATCTGTTCCGGGGGGCCGCCCATCGGCTCTTATGCAGCGTGGTGCTGGCCCGGGTGATCAGTTCGGTGCTCAATTATTGCCTGAACCGGGAAGTGGTGTTTGAGGATTGCTCCAAAAGAAGCGTCCTGCGGTATTATCTGGTGGCGGCGGGGATATTGGCCGCCAACTACGGCCTGCTGGCCCTGCTGGAGAACCTGATGCCCTTGGCCATCGCCAAGCTCATCGTGGAGGCGGTGCTATATCCGGCCAGCTTCCTTTTGCAAAGAAAATTCGTCTTTACAGCGCAGGTAGGTTGATATGCAAAGAAAACGGAACGAAAAACGAAACCGGTTGCTCCGGGTATTCGCATTGGACGCGGTGGCATTGGGGATATGCCTGGTGATATTCGCCTATTTCCACCATGTGCGTAAGCCCGCACTGCACCCTACGGCCCTGCCGGTAACCACCCCGCAAGCCACCCCGTCGCCTACTCCCGCCCCCTCTGCGGAGCCGGAGGCCCCCACCCCGTCCCCCACACCCAGCGGCCTGCTGGGGGGCAAGTATGCGGAAAAGTTCTCCCAGGACGGGGTGGTGCAGACCGAAACGGAATACCGCAGCGAAAACCTGGCCATTGAGCTGCGGACGGAGTATCAATACGAAAGCGTGATCCATGTGGCGGAGATCTATATGCAGGATCTGTCCTGCTTCCGCACCGGGGTATACGATCAATATGGGGACGAGCGGCTGCGCACCCTGGAGATGGGGGAGGAGGCCGGGGCCATCTTGGCCCTGTCCGGGGATTACTTTACCGCCCACCTGAACCACGCCATGTATATCGTGCGCAACGGCCTGGTGTATTCCGGCAAGCAGCCGGAAAGCGGCTATGATACCTGCGTGCTGTATTTCGACGGGGTGATGGAGACCATCCCGGCGGATCAGTTCGATAAGGACGCCGTGCTTAAGCGGGGGCTGTATCAAAGCTGGTGCTTCGGCCCGGGCTTGCTCACCGCCGGCGGGGCGCCCATCGAGAATTTCCGCTCCTCGGTGAAGCAGGAAAATCCCCGCAGCGCCCTGGGCTACTATGAGCCGGGCCACTATTGCTTCGTGATGGTGGAGGGCCGCAGCGGGGAGTCCAAGGGCATGACCCTGGCCCAGCTTTCGGAATTTTTCGCATCCCTGGGCTGCCGGGCCGCCTATAACCTGGACGGGGGCAAAACCGCGGAAATGGCCTTTAACGGCCAGCTGGTGAACCCCCGGCTGGGCGACGGCCGGGCCGTTAGCGATATCCTCTATATCTACGACCCAGAGAATCAGGAGATGGATCCAGCATGAAGAAGTTAATACGCCTATTGCCCCATGCCACGTTGATTCTGTCCTTGATGGTGCTGACCTTTTTCGTCATAGACCGGTTCAACGAGTATATGGCTTTTATGAGCAGCGAGCTGAGCAAATGGGTCATCGCCGGCCTGGCCCTGTGCGCCCTGGCGACCGCCCTCCGGCTGATCCTGCTGGACCAGGCGGAGCCTGCCCCCAACCGGAAGCCCCATCCCCCCAAACAGGAGGATTGACCTTGCCGCAAGGCCGGGTTTCCCGCCCCTTGGCCGCCCCCGTTGCCGAAAAACCCTTGCGGGTAGGCGGCGGCAGGGCGGTTTTTTTTCTTGACTTTTCTTGTGGAAGGGATATAATTTTACCTAGAATAATTCTAATTTTCTTATTTGAGGGAGGGCAACATGACGAAATATGCTCAGAAAATCTGCCAGCTCATTACAGTTTCCCGCCAGCATATGACGGCGGAGCAAATTTTTGACGCGCTACGACAGGTCTATCCAACCGTTGCCTTGGCCACCGTTTACAACAACCTGAATAAGCTTTGGCGGGACGGGCGGATCCGCAAGGTATCCTTGGAGGGGATGCCGGACCGATATGACCGGGTAGACAGGCACGACCACCTGGTGTGCCGGGAATGCGGCAAGCTGATGGATATTCACTTGACGGATCTGACCAAGTCCCTGCAAGAGCAGGTGGATGTGCCGATCCTATGCTACGATTTGAAGCTGATGTATATATGCCGAGACTGCCGGAAGAAAATGGAGGGGAGATAAGGGGGAGAAAAACAGGGGATATAAAGCAACGAAAAAAACAGGCGGCGTAAATACGATTGAAGGGAGGACAAAACGTGAGCAAATGGATTTGTAGCATATGCGGCTACGTCTATGACGAAGCAAAGGAAGGGAAACCCTTTGCAGAGCTGCCGGACACCTGGGTATGCCCGCTGTGCGGGGCGCCCAAGTCGGCGTTTGTGCCGGAGAAGCAGGAGGAGGCGGCGGCCCCCGTGGCGCCTTTGGCGCTGGAGGGGGACATGGTGCAGCTGTCCGCCGGGGAGCTGAGCGCCCTGTGCTCCAACCTGGCCCGGGGCTGCGAGAAGCAGTACCAGGAGCCGGAAGCAGCCCTGTTTCGGGAACTGGCGGATTTCTTTGCCGCCGCCACGCCCCCGGCGCCGGGGGCGGAGCTGGGCCGGCTGGCAGAGCTGTTCCAGGAGGACCTAACGGAAGGATATCCGGCCCTGCGGGCCGCGGCCCAGGCGGATGGCGACCGGGGTACCCAGCGGATCTGCGTATGGGGGGAGAAGGTGACCAACATCCTATATGCCCTGGCCCAGCGGTATCAGAAGGAAGGGGAAGCCTTCCTGGCCAACACCCAGGTATGGGTGTGCACGGTATGCGGCTTCGTGTACGTGGGAGACGCGGCGCCGGCCCTGTGCCCGGTGTGCAAGGTTCCCGCGTGGAAGTTCGAAAAAATCGAAGGGAGGGGTTGATATATGAAACGGATCGCTGTGCGGAATTTACGCCTGTGCACCAAGGATTGCCTGTGCTTGTATGTTTGCCCCACCGGGGCTTCGGACACGGAGAACAGCATCATCGACGTGGATAAATGCATCGGCTGCGGGGTGTGCGCGGACGCGTGCCCCAGCGGCGCCATCTCCATGGTGCCGGTGGAATACCCGCCCCAGCAGGGCAAGGCCGAGACCGTGGTGGCCCAGGCCAACGCCCTGGCCAAGAGCAAAACCGCCCAGGAAAGCATGGCCAAGCAGCTGCAAGCGGGGGCCGAAGGCGATGGGCTGTACCGGCTGATGGGGGCCATGGCCAAGTCCGTGCGCCTGGTCCATGAGGACCTGCTCCGGGAGGCGGGCTATATGCTGCCCCAGAGCAAAAACACCCACGACCTGCTGGAGCGCTGGGTACAAAATCCCCCGTCGCCCCAGTTCCCGGTGGCGGCGGCCAAGGCCCTGCTGGAGCGGGTTCCCTGCAACGAAAAAGCGAAAGAAGGAGCGAAACCCGCCATGCGCAAATGGAAATGCAAGGTATGCGGCTATATCCACGAAGGGGAGAGCCTGCCCGCGGACTTTACCTGCCCCATGTGCAAGCAGCCTGCCTCCTCCTTTGAGGAGATAACCGAGCCCGCCCCCGCCCCTGCCAACCGGTACGCGGGCACCCGGACGGAAAAGAACCTGGAAGCCGCCTTTGCGGGGGAATCCCAGGCCAGGAACAAGTATACCTATTTTTCCGCCATCGCCAAGCAAGAGGGCTATGAGCAGATCGCGGAGCTGTTCCAAAAGACCGCGGAAAACGAGCGGGAGCACGCCAAGCTCTGGTTCCAGGAGCTCGGCGGCCTGGGGGATACCCCCCAGAACCTGCTCCACGCCGCGGAAGGGGAAAACTACGAGTGGACGGATATGTACGACGGCTTTGCCAAGACCGCCGAGGAGGAGGGCTTTGCGGAGCTGGCCGCCAAGTTCCGCATGGTGGCCGCCATCGAGAAGCACCATGAGGAGCGCTACCGGGCCCTGCTCCATAACGTGGAGACCGCCCAGGTCTTTGCCAAGAGCCAGGTGAAGGTGTGGGAGTGCCGCAATTGCGGCCACATGGTGGTGGGGGTCAGCGCCCCGGCGGTTTGCCCTACCTGCGCCCATCCCCAGAGCTTTTTTGAGATCCATAGCGAGAACTATTGATCCGACTTATCCCCCAATCCGGGATGCCGGGCGCGCCGCAACGATGTTGCGGCGCGGTTTTTTTGCCTGGAATCAGCCATTTTTGGCGGAAACCGGCCCGGGGGCCGGCCCCGGGATCTCCGGGGAAATAGGTCAAAGGAAATAGAATAGTAGTTACACTTAATTCTTGCAAAATATAGCTGAAATGATATTGACATCCCCAAGGGTGGATGCTATCATAGGGCTATAAAAATAAATCATTTTTAATAATTACGCTGAAGCGAAAGATAACGTTCTAAATGCCATGAACAGTCAAGATTCCAAAACTTACAACAAGGCCCGCGTTTTCAAACTTGCATGTATGCAGGGTGCAATCTCCAGGCTGGACCTGCACCGGTACACGGGCCTAAGTAAGATGACCATCACCAACCTGGTGGCGGAGTTTCTGGAACAGGGCATGGTTCGCATGGTAAGCACGGAAAGCACCGGCGTGGGCCGGCGCACGGAACTGGTGGAGGTGGTGGCGGATTCCCTGCTGACCGCGGGCATCCTGCTGACCCACCATGGGCTGTATATCGCGGCCGTGGCCCTGGACGGAAGCTACCAAAAGGTACATGCGTTTCCCCTGGATGGGGAGGACACGGAGCAGACCCTGTTCCACAAGATCCAGGCCGGCGTCCAGATGATCATGGAGGAGCGGGCGGGGGAGCGGTTTGCCGCCATTGTGATCTCCACGGTGGGGCTGGTGGACGTAAACAGCAACGCCCTGGAGCTGAGCCCCTTTTTCCCGGGGATCGGCCGGGTAACCACCCTGGCGGATAAGCTGAGCCAGCGGTTCTCCCTGCCGGTATACGCGGAAAACGACGCCAATATCTCCGCCCTGGCGGAGTTATATTTCGGAGAAAAACCCGCCTACCGAAACTTCATCTATGTGCAGATGGACGAGGGCATCGGCGCGGGGCTGGTGCTGGACGGGGCCCTGTTTAGCGCAGGCAACAGCTTTGCCGGGGAGATCGGCCACATGACCATTTTCCATGACGGGGTGCCCTGTAAGTGCGGCAACCGGGGCTGCCTGGAGCGCTATGCCTCCACCACGGCGGCCTGCTTCTGGTATGGGGCCCACCGGAACCGGCAGCCTGTGAGCTGGCAAAAGCTGATGGAGTTGGCCCGGAGCGGGGACGCCATCGCCCTGGAGACCATCCAGCGCACCGGCGGGTTTCTCATCAGCGGGCTGGTGAACCTGATCAATATCGTGGATGCGGAGTGCATCTATTTGGGAGACAAGGGGGCGGATATGCTGGAGCTGGTCCAACCCCACATGGAGCAGGAGCTCAACGAGCGCCGCCTGCAAAAAAAACATGTTAGTATCCGTCCGGCCAGCTTTTCCTCCGATGCGCGGCTCCGGGGCGTGGCTGCCCTGGTGATCGAACGCTATGGCGGGTAACCGGCTTTCGGACGAAAATGGAGGAAAACGTATTATGCACTGTTACAATGGTTCCCCGGAACCCGAACAATATGCCCAGGAGGTATGCGCCGCCCTACAAGCCACGGATTTTGCCGTGTTCCGCCAGGTAGCCGCCGAGATCCTGCAAAGCAAGGACTTGGACCGCACCATCTTTACCGCCGGCAACGGGGGCAGCGCCGCCACCGCCAGCCATATGATCAACGACCTGATGAAGGGCTGCCGGGTGGACGGCCGGGAAGGCTTCCGGGCCTGCTGCCTCAACGACCCCAACGCGGTGGTCACCTGCCTGGCTAACGATTTTTCCTACGAGGACGTATTCGCCATCCAGCTAAGAACCCTGGCCCGCCGGGGCGACCTGCTGATCGTGTTCAGCGGCAGCGGCAATTCCCCCAATATTCTCCGGGCCTGCGAGACCGCCCGGGAAATGGGCATGACCGTCATCGGCTTCGGCGGCCGGGACGGGGGCAAGATGAAGGCCCTGTGCCACATCTGCCTGCTGGCCCCCACCTATAGCATGGAGCAGCTGGAAGATCTGCATATGTTCTACGTCCACGCCCTGGTGTGCCGCCTCAAGGAGCAGCTCAAGCGGGTGTGGGACGTGGAAACCATCCATTATCCCACCCAGGCTCCCAAGTTCGCCATCTTCGATTTCGACGGCACGGTGAGCCTGCTAAGGGAGGGCTGGCAGCCCATCATGTACGAGTATTTCACCGAAGAGCTTCTGGCCTGCCCCCAGGCCCCGGTGCCGGAGGACGCCCGGAAGCTGGTGATGGATTTTGTGGACACCCTTACCGGCAAGCAGACCATCTTCCAGTGTATGCGCCTGGCGGAGGAGGTGGCCCGCTATGGCGGGGAGCCCAAGGACCCGCTGGCCTATAAGGCGGAATACCTTAAGCGCCTCTATGCCCGGATCCAGTGCCGCCACCATGCCCTGGAGCAGGGGGAGGACCCTACCCCTTATCTGGTGCCCGGGGTGCGGGAAACCCTGGCAGCCCTGAAGGAGCGAGGGGTAACCTGCTACCTCACCAGCGGCACCGACGAGGTGGACGTGCTCAAGGAAGCCCGGCTGCTGGGCATCGACGGCTACTTTGCCAGCATCCATGGGGCCACGGACGCCAATTCCACCGCCTGCTCCAAGGAGCTGGTGCTGCGTCAGCTGATCCAGGAAAAGCACCTGGACGGCGGCGGCTTGCTGGGCTTTGGGGACGGCTATGTGGAGATCCAGCTGACCAAGCAGGTGGGAGGCTACGCCGTTGCGGTGGCCACCAACGAGGCCCAGCGGGATACCAGCGTAAACGCTTGGAAGCGGGAGCGGCTCATGAAGGCGGGCGCGGATTGCGTCATACCGGATTTTACCAATACCCGGCGGTTGATGGATTATATCTTCGGGAGGTAAGCCATGGCATTTCCCATGTTTGATACCAGCCGGCTCAACATCAAGCCCCTGGCGGAACGCATCCATGATGTGGACCTGCTGCAGGTCCTGCTGCCGGTGGACGGTTCCCCGGCTGCGATAGACAATGAAAAGACCCGGGCCATTGCAGAGGCCATGGTCCAGGCCAAGACGGCGGGGGCTGCCAGCCTGCTCATGTACGGGGCCCATGTGATCCGCACCGGCTGCTCCGCCTACATGATCGAGCTGATGAAGCGGGGCTTGGTGACCCACTTCGCCACCAACGGGGCGGGCAGCATCCACGATTTTGAATTTTCCCTCATCGGCCACACCTGCGAATCTGTGGCCAAGTATGTGAGCGAAGGCCAGTTTGGCCTTTGGAAAGAGACCGGTATGCTCAACGACATCCTCAAGGAGGGCGTGGCGGACGGGCTGGGGGCCGGGGAGGCCATCGGCCGGTACATCTGGGAGAACAACCTGCCCTACCGGGAATACAGCGTGCTGGCCAACGGCTATCACCTGCACGTGCCCTGCACGGTGCACATCGGCATCGGCAACGACATCCTGCACGAGCATCCCAATGTGGACGGCCGGGCGCTGGGGGAGGCATCCTACCGGGATTTCCTCATCTACGCCCAGACAGTCACCGGCCTGGAGGGGGGCGTGTTCCTGAACTTCGGCTCTGCGGTCACCGGCCCGGAGGTCTACCTCAAGGCCCTGGCCATGGCCCGGAACGTGGCCCATCAGGAGGGCCGCAGGATCGCCCACTTTACCACGGCGGTGTTCGATATGCAAAATATGCCGGATGAAGGCTACAACGTGACCCCGCCAAAGACCGATCCTCGGTATTATTTCCGGCCCTGGAAAACCATCTTGGCCCGGACCGTGGCGGATGGGGGCAAGAGCTATTATGTACACGGCCTGCACAACCAGACCTTGCCCAGCGTTGCCAAGCTGGCCCTGGAAAGGGATGTGCAGCATGGATAAGCAAGCTTTGATCCGGCTGCTGGGCAGCGGCAACGCGCCGGCCATCACCGTATTCGGGGATTTCTGCCTGGATAAGTATCTGTACATCGACGCGGCCCGGGACGAGCTTTCCGTGGAGACCGACCTGGTGGCCTATCAGGTGACCCACCAGAAGATGTACGCAGGGGCCGGCGGCACCATCACCAACAACCTGCGGGCCCTGGGCGCCCAGGTATACTGCGTGGGCATCCTGGGGGACGACGGGGAAGGCATGGAGCTAAAGCGGCGGCTGGAGGCCGTGGGAGCGGACACCCGCTACATGGTCCAAACGGACCAGCGGCAGACCTGCACCTATATCAAGCCCATGCGCCGGGAAAACGGCCGGGAAACCGAGCTGAACCGGCTGGACATTCGCAACTTTACAAAAACCCCCCGGCTTCTGGAGGACGCCTTGCTGGAAAACCTGGGTAAGGCCCTGGCCCACAGCCAGGCGGTGATCATATGCGACCAGTTTATGGAGGAGGACATGGCGGCTGTGACCGGCTATGTCCGGGACGCCATCGGCAAGCTGGCGGAGTCGTATCCGGAAAAGCAATGGTATGCGGATTCCCGGGGCCATATCCACCAGTTCCATAACGTGATCGTCAAGTGCAACCACCAGGAGATCGCGGCCATCTTCGGGGAGCCGGCGGAGGGGATGGATTACGAGCGGGCCGGCCAGCTGGCCGGGCGGCTCTTTGCAGCCAACCACAAGCCCGTGGTGGTGACCATGGGGGATAAGGGTTCCGTGGTATACGACGGGGAACCCCATGTGGTGCCGGCATTTTCCGTGGAAGGCCCCTTGGATATCTGCGGGGCCGGGGACGCCTGCAACGCGGGCACGGTATTCGCCCTCACCAAGGGGGCGAGCCTGGCCCAGGCAGCCCTGTTGGGCAATGCCTGCTCCAGCATCGTCATCAAGCAGATCGGCGTTACGGGCACCGCCAAGCTGGGCGACGCCCTGGCAAAATTGGAAGCGTGTTCATAAGGAGGAAATTCCATGAAAGCCCAAGCATTGTGGATTACCGCCCCGGAGGTTATGGAGATCCGGGAGGAGGAGCTGCCGGCTCCCAAGTATGACGAATTGCAGATCCAGACCAAGGCGGTGGGGATCTGCGCCTGGGATTCCTACCTGTACCGGGGTATGAGCGCCCCCGGGCCCCTGCCCTACCGGCTGGGCCATGAGGGCGTGGGCGTGGTCACCGCCATGGGCGAAGGCGTCAAAGGTTTCCAGATCGGGGACAAGATCTTCGTGGGCACCGGCGGCGACGAGATGATGGCCTCGGCCTTCAACGTGCAATACGACTGCGTGGCCAAGATCCCCGAGTGGGAGACGGACTACGCCAAATGGGTGGGCGAGCCGGCGGTATGCATTGTAAACGTGCTGCAAAAGGCGGACATCCAGCCCGGGGACAGCGTGGTGCTGATCGGCTGCGGGTATATGGGCCTGCTCACCGTGCAGGGCCTAAGGGCCACCCCCCTGGGAGATCTGACCATATTGGATATCAACCAGCGGAACCTGGACATCGCCAACGAATATTTTCCGGGCTGCTGCTTCCGCACCGATACCCCGGAGGGCCAAGCCCGCATCGAGAAGATCAAAGCCCAAGGCGGCGCCAACGTGGTGATCGAAATGGCGGCTGCGGAGGCCACCTTCCAGCTGGCCAACGAGCTGACCGCCGGCGTGCAGGGCAAGCTGGTGTTCGGCGCATGGCACCGCGGCCAACGCACCATTGACGGGAACCGGTGGCATACCACCGGGCTTACGGTGCTCAACGTGGCGCCCAAGACCAACGCCCGGTTCCGGGATCTGACGGTCCCCACCGGCAAGCTGATCCAGCGGGGTATCTATGATACCGCGCGGCTGGTGACCCATACCGCCCGCTTCGGCGACCTGGAAGCCATGCACCAGGTGTTCCGCCACTCCATCCACAAGACGGATGGGTATTTGAAAGGGGTATTCCTGTTCGACTAGGAAACGCCCCGGTTTACCATGGGTAACACGGCCCCAGGCCGGTTATCAAATATTACTCACTTTTTCTTAAGGAGGAAAAGACAAATGAAAAAGATCCTGGCAATCCTCATGGCGCTGACCATGGTATTGTCCCTGGCTGCCTGCGCTGCGCCGGCCGCTACTACCGAAGAGCCTGCTGCCGCGGAAGAACCCGCCGCTGAAGAACCCGCCGCCGAGGAGCCCGCTGCTGAGGAGCCTGCTGCGGAGGCCCAGTCTTTCAAACTGGCTTGCGTCATCCCCTCCGGCGACCATGGTTTCACCGGTGAGAGCGTTGCCCACTGCAAGATGGAAGCCGAAGCCCTCATGGAGAAGTACGAAGGCCTTGAGGTCGTGGTAAAGGACGGCCTGGAGGCTTCCGACCAGATCACCTCCATCGAGAACCTGATCGCCGGCGGCGATGTGGATATGATCATGCTGTGGCCCATGGAAGGCGAAGCCCTCCGTTCCGCTGCCCAGACCATCATCGATGCGGGCATCGAGCTGGTTGTGTATGATCGTCTGATCAATGACTTCGAAGGCCTGGTGGGCGAGATCATGGGCGACAACTACGGCATTGCTCAGCAGATGGGCGAGTGGCTGAACACCTACTATGCCGATTACACCGATGTGCAGTATCTGCGCTTCGTGGGCGACAGCTCCACCGTTACCGCCCAGCGTTCCGATGGTATGGACGCCGTGATCGATCCTAAGTTCGAGCAGGTTGCCGAGACCTTCGTGACCGACTGGTCCACCGAAAAGTCCCAGGGCCTGATGGAAGAGTGGCTCAACGCCCACACCGCTGAGGAAGTTGCCGAGCTGGATCTGATCGTCACCCATGACGACGAGATCGTGGACGGCCTGATGAACGCTCTGGACGCCTACACCGGCGGCGAGCTCAACATCAAGATTATCACTTCCGTTGGCGGCCGTGAGGACACCCTGCAGAAGTTCGAGAACACCAAGACGGGCATCCAGTTCACCACCTTCTACTTTGCGCCTTCCTTCATCCGTGAAGCGATGCGTCTGTGCGTGGCCCACCTGTATGGCGAAGAGTACACCGGCGCCAACCTGGTGGATGGTCAGTACCTGATCCCCTCCTTCTCCATCTCCAACGCCGGCGGCGCTGACGAGACCTTCGAGTCCTACCGCGCTTCCGACATCTATGCCGAGCGTTACTCCATCGGCAACTTCTAATTCTAATACAATAGAACGATGAAGCGAACGGGCCGGCCGCTTGCCGGCCGGCCCGTTTGAATTTCAGTATGGCATGGATGCCCTCAGTTGATAAGGGGATGCCCCGCATCGCGCTGGGTTTGCGGCGGGCATTTCGTCCTGCATCCCCCTGCCAACTGAGGGTAACAGCTTGCAAAAAAGCGCCCGCAGGCTGCCGCGGTTTTCGGCGGGAACCTCCCGCCCCGGCGCCCCAATGGGCAAAGATCGATTTTTTTTGAGAAGGGAGAACTGGCACATGCTCGTAGAAATGAAGGGCATCGTGATGGACTTTGGGCCGGTGCGCGCCGTGGACCATGTGGATTTCACCGTGACCCCTGGGGATATCATCGGGTTGCTGGGCGAAAACGGCGCAGGCAAATCCACCCTGATGAATGTGCTGGCCGGCACATTCCCCCCCACGGAGGGCGAGATCTACATCAATGGGAAAAAGGTGCAGATCACCAACGCAAAGGTGGCCAATCAGCACGGGATCCGCTTTATCCATCAGGAGCTCAACCTGTGTAACGACCTGAAGGTCTTTGAAAACATGTTCCTGGGGGAGGAACTGCGGAAAAAGACCGGCCTATTGGACAAAAAAGAAATGACCAGCCGGTGCGCCCAGGTATTCCAGCGCATGAAGGTCAACATCGACCCCAACGCCCTGGTGGCCGACCTGCCGGCGGCGGAAAAGCAGCTGGTGGAAATCGCCAAGGCCCTGCTGTTCCGCTCCGAGCTGATCATCATGGACGAGCCCTCCACGGCCCTGTCCACCCGGGAGATCGAAAACCTGTTCGAGATCATGCGCCAGCTGAAAAAGGATGGCGTGAGCTTCATCTATATTTCCCATAAGATGCCCGAGCTCTTTGAGATCTGCGACACCTACTATGTGCTGCGGGATGGCAAATTGGTGGCCTACGGCCGCTTCGACGGCATCGATGAAAATGGCATCACCGAGCAGATGATCGGCCGCCAGCTGGCGGATGACGACTTCTCCAACCACGTATGCGTGGCCAACGACCAGGTGGCCATGTCCGTGAAAAACCTCACGGGCCAAGGGTTTACGGATATCAGCTTCGACCTGCACCAGGGGGAGATCCTGGCCATCACCGGCCTGCAGGGCAGCGGCCGGGACGCGGTGGCGGACGCCCTGTTCGGCGTGATCCCCTACACGGGCACGGTGGTGGTCAATGGGAAAACCATGCGGCCGGGCTCCATCAGCGGCTTTATGCGCAACCAGGTGGCCATGGTACCCCGGATGCGTAAGGAGCGGGGCATCCACAACGACCTGTCCATTTACGATAACCTGTATATGGCCTATTTGAACACCAAGTTCAAGCGCCTTTTGATCAAAAAATCCGATATGGACCAGCGCTTCGGCCGGCAGAAGGAAGCCCTGGCCATCAAGACGGAAAACGCGAAAAACCCCATTACATCCCTATCCGGCGGCAACCAGCAAAAGGTGATCCTAGGCAAATGGCTGGAAGCGGACGCGGATATCCTCCTGTTCGATAACCCGACCCAGGGCATCGACGTGGGAACCAAATTCGAGATCTATCACCTGATCCTCAAGCTGGCCAAGGCGGGCAAGGCTGTGATCGTATTCAGCCAGGAATTCCCCGAGCTGTACAAGGTGGCGGACAAGTGCCTGGTGCTCTATAAGGGCCGGATCAACGCTACCCTGGGCCGGGACCAACTGACGGAAAAGAATGTAATGTATTATTCTACTGGCGCAAATTTGGAGGTTGAAAAGCATGCCTAACGCAAAGATTACCGTGAAAGACGTGGGGAAGAAGATCATCTCGGAATATAGCTTCGTCCTCTCCTTTATCCTGCTGGTCATCATCGCCGCATCGGTGAACAAGAACTTCTTCACCTGGACCAACATTTCCAATATCTTCGTGCAAAGCTCCATGATCGGCTTGATCGCCATGGGCATGAGCATGGTCATCTCCGCCGGCCAGATCGATATTTCCGTGGGCTCCCAGGTGGCCTTTATCGGCGGCTTCGGCATCCTGGTGCTCAACTATACCCGCAGCGTGTGGGTCATGCTGGCCTTCTGCTGCGCGGTGGGCATCGCCCTGGGCGCCATCAACGGCCTGCTGGTCACCAAGGGGGGTATGCCTTCCATGATCGCCACCATGGCCATGCAGAGCGCCTGCCGTTCCGTGATCAACCACTTCGGCTCCGGCGGCCCCTTCACCGTGGACAGCGAGCTGTATGAATCCTTCCGGATGTTGGCCGTGGGCGGCATCGAGATCGGGCCCTCCTTCAAGATCCCGTATCTGATGATCATCTTCATCGTATTCGTCATCATTTTCGATAACATCATGCGCAACACCAAGCTGGGCAAGCATGTCTACGCGGTGGGCAGCAACGAGGTCTCCGCCCGGCTGTCCGGTATCAACGTGGACCTGGTCAAAACCCTGACCTTTGTGATTACCGGCTTGATGTGCGGCGTGGCGGCGCTGATCTACGCCTCCCGTATGACCGCTGTGGCGGCCGCCTCCGCAGGCTCCGCCTATGAGATGGACGCCATCGCGGCCGTGGCCATCGGCGGCACCTCCATGAGCGGCGGCCGGGGCAAGATCGTAGGTACCTTCGCCGGCGTGCTGATGTTTAAGATCATCAGCAACATCCTGACCGCGGCGGACGTTTCCACCTTCCTCAACGGCGCCATCAGCGGCGCGATCATCGTCATCGCGGTGCTGCTGCAGAACTTCCAGAACCGGAAGCGGTAAACACACACCTACATTTGAAAGGAAGTGTCCATTATGCTTAAGATCGGTATTATCGGCTGCGGGAAGATCACCGAGGTGCGCCATGCGCCGGAATATGCGGAAAATCCCAATTGCCAGCTGGTCGCCTTCTTCGACGTGGTGCCGGAGCGGGCCAAGGCCCTGGCGGAACAGTATGGCGGCGTCGCCTATGATTCCATCGAAGCCCTGTTGGCTTCCGATGTGGACGCGGTGAGCGTGTGCGTGGCAAACGCCTATCATGCCCAGGCTTCCATCCAGGCCCTAAAGGCGGGCAAACATGTGCTGTGCGAAAAGCCCATGGCCACCACCCCCGAGGATTGCGAGGCCATGGTGGCCGCGGCCAAGGCGGCGGGCAAGTTCCTGATGATCGGCCAGAACCAGCGGCTGGCCAAGGCCCACGTCAAGGCCCGGGAGATCATCGAAAGCGGAGAGATGGGCAAGGTCATCACCTTTGAGACCCACTTCGCCCATCCCGGCCCGGAGGGCTGGACCGGGGTGCGGGATTCCTGGTTCTTCGACAAGAAGGTGGCTTCCTTCGGGGTCATGGCGGATCTGGGCGTGCATAAGACGGACCTGATCCACTACCTGACCGGCAAGAAGATCGTCCGGACCAGCGCCGTGCTGGCCACCCTGAATAAGACCTTCTCCGACGGCCGGCCCATCACCGTGGACGATAACGCCTACGCCATCTACACCATGGAGGACGGGGTGGTAGGCACCATGCACGTGAGCTGGACCAACTACGGCAACGAGAACAACAGCACCAAGATGTATATGGAGGGCGGCGTGCTGCGGATGTACGACGACCCGAAGTATTCCCTGATCGTAGAAAAGCGGGATGGGGAAGTGATCCCCTATGAGCTGGACCTGCTCACCTCCAACAAGGAGCAGACCAGCGGCGGCCGCACCTCCACCGGGGTGATCGACGCCTTTGTGGAGAGCATCGTCACCAACACCCCGCCTGCCATCAGCGGCGAAAGCGCCATGCACGCCATGAAGGTGGTCTTTGCCAACGAGCAATCCGCCCAGCTGGGCAAGGCCGTGGACGTACAGCAATAAAAAGGAGGGATCATCTTGAAACGACCCATCACCATCACCACAGGGCAATTTGGGGACATATCCCTGGAGGACCTTTGCAAGCTAACCAGCCAGATCGGCTATGATGGGCTGGAAATCGCCTGCCATGCCCATTTGGACGTACACCGGGTGCTGGCGGACGACGCCTATGTGGCCGCGTTTCAGGATACCCTTGCCCGGTATAACCTAAAATGCTGGGCCCTAGGCGCCCACCTGATCGGCCAGTGCGTGGGGGACAATTGGGACCCCCGGCTGGATAATTTCGCCCCCAGCGCCCTGGCGGGCAAGCCCGAGGAGATCCGCGCCTGGGCCATCGAGGAGATGAAGACCGTGGCCCGGGCGGCCAAGAAGCTGGGTATCCATGTGGTGACCTGCTTCCTGGGCTCCCCCATCTGGCCCTATTGGTATTCCTTCCCCCAGACCTCCCAGGAAATGGTGGATGCGGGCTTTGCCCGGATCAAGGAACTGTGGACCCCCATCTTCGATGTGTTTGACGAATGCGACGTGAAGTTTGCCCTGGAGGTACACCCCACGGAGATCGCCTTCGATTACTACAGCACGGCCAAGCTGCTGGAGGTCTTTGACCGCCGTCCCACCCTGGGCCTCAACTTCGACCCCTCCCACCTGGTGTGGCAGGGGGTGAATCCCTGCGTGTTCCTGCGGGATTTTGCGGACCGGGTCTATCACGTGCACATGAAGGACGTGAAGGTGACCCTGGACGGCCGGGCAGGCATCCTGGGCAGCCATATCGAGTTTGGGGACACCCGGCGGGGCTGGAACTTCGTATCCCTGGGTCACGGCAACGTGGACTTCGACGGCATCATCCGGGAGCTGAACCAGATGGGCTATCACGGCCCCCTGTCCGTGGAATGGGAGGACAGCGGCATGGAGCGGACCGCAGGCGCAACGGAAGCCTACGAATTCACCCGCCGCATCAATTTCGAGCCCTCGGACGTGGCCTTTGATTCCGCGCTGAAAAGCAAATAGGGCAACGTTGGCAAGGGAGTAAGCAAGAACAGGATAATCCGACGGAAAAAGTGGCGTTACGCCACTTTTTCCCGGTTTATGCCGGGGGCGCGACAGCCGTCCGGCCGCAGGAGGAAATCATGCAGGATGTGATCTTAGCCGTTGACATCGGCGGCTCCAAATACATGGTGGGCCTGGTGGACGGCCAGGGGCGGATACTGGACGCGGCCCGCTATCCCTGGGGCAACGTGACCACGGGGGAAGCGGTGCTCGCCCATATCCGGCAGGCCGCCCAGGCCATGCTGGACGCCCACCCCGGCCTTAAGCCTCGGGCCATTGGGGCCACCATCCCCGGCCTGGCGGATCCCCGCACAGGCATGTGGGTGGAGGCCAGCTTTTCCGGGGTGGGGGACGTGGCCGTGGGGCCGGCCTTGCAGGCGGCCTTTGGCGCGCCCGCCTTCATCGACAACGACGGCCAGGCCTGCGCCCTGGCGGAAAAGCTCTATGGGGCCTGCAAGGATGTGAAGGATTTCCTCTATCTCACCGTATCCAACGGCTGCGGGGGGGCCATCTTCATGGGGGACCTGCTCTATTATGGGGCCAGCGGCAACGCGGGGGAGATCGGCCACGTCTGCGTGGAGCCCCAGGGCCGCCCGTGCAACTGCGGGGCCCGGGGCTGCCTGGAAATGCACGCGGCAGGCCCCGCCCTGGTGAAGAATTACCTGGAGGCAGGGGGCCTTCCTAAGCTCCAGGGCCAGGCCCCCAACGCCAAGGCCATCGCGGATCTGGCCCGGGCGGGGGACCCGGCGGCTCGGGAGACCTATCGCCTGGAGGGGGTATACCTGGGCCGGGCCATCGCCGCGGCCTGCAACCTGCTCAACCCCAGCAAGGTGATCATCGGCGGAGGCATCAGCCTGGCCTTCGATCTGTTCGAGGGGTCCCTGTGGGATACCCTGCGGCAATATATCTATTGGAACGCCAACCGGCAGCTGACCATCCAGCCCACCGCCCTGGGCTATAACGGGGGCCTGCTGGGGGCGGCGGCAGTGGCGGTATGCGGGCTGGAAAACCGGCACGGCTGGGGCATGGCGGTCCCCCGCCTATCCGGGGAATAAAAGGCGGCCCGGCTGCGCAAAAGGGCCCTTGGGACAGGACGGCCCGTTGCCTGGCCGGGATGTAGGAATCTTTTCGTTAAAAACAGATGACCAAGCAAGAGGTGTATCGCTTTTTACAGGCGAAGGACATATGGCACGAGATCACCGAGCATCCCCCGGTCTACGATATGGCCGGGCTTGCCCGGATCCCCATCCCCTACCCGGAGGCGGACGCCAAGAACCTGTTTGTCCGGGAGGATAAAAAGCGGGCCTATTATCTGATCACCGTCAAAGGGGATAAGCGGGTGGACCTGAAGGAATTCCGGCGGCGTAACCATACCCGGCCCTTGTCCTTTGCCTCCCCGGCGGAGCTGATGGCCCTGTTGGGGCTGCCCCCGGGCTCGGTCACCCCGCTGGGGGTGCTGAACGGCGGGGCGGCCAACGTCCACGTTTACCTGGACGCCGCCTTTTTGGAGCCCCCGGGCCTGATCGGCGTGCATCCCAACGACAACACGGCCACCGTCTGGCTCAAGGCCGGGGACCTGATCCGCATCATCCAGGAGCAGGGGAACCCGGTGCATGTGGCGCCCCTGTAAAATTCCCTGGCGGGATCGTTCCCGGGGAACGGGACAGAATAAAAGCATCCGGGCAGGACCCCCATAGCAGCGGCCCGCCCAAGCGATCCGCAGGGCAGGCCCCGCCGTGAAGGGGCAGCCCCTTCCAAGCCTGGCCGGGACAGCGGCAGGGCGCGATGGGCGGCCGCTTATGGGCCGCACCGTTCCGGGGGGCGATGAACGGATCCGATCCATTTGACAAAAGGAGGTAATTTCCATGCGTAAAAACTTCGGGCCCAAGGCCTGGACCTATCCGCAACCGGTATTCATTGTAGCCGCCTATGGGGCGGATGGAACCCCCAACGCCATGAACGCGGCTTGGGGCGGCATCAGCGAGGAAGCCCAACTATCCATGTGCATCAGCGCGGGGCACAAGACCACCGCCAACATCCTGGCCCGCAAGGCCTTTACCGTGAGCATGGCTACCGCAGAACAGGTGACAGCCTGCGACTATGTGGGGGTGGAATCCGGCAACCAGGCGGCCAACAAGCTGGAGAAGGCGGGCTGGCACACCACCCGGTCGGAATTTGTGGACGCGCCCCTGATCCAGGAGCTGCCCATGGCGGTGGAATGCCGGCTGGTAAGCTACGACCCGGAAACCTGCCGGATGGTGGGGGAGATCGTCAACGTAAGCGCAGACGAATCCGTGCTGGGGGCAGACGACATGATCGATCCGGAAAAATTGCAACCCATCGTCTTTGACCCCATCCACAGCGCCTATCGGAAGCTGGGGGAAAAGGTGGGCAACGCTTTCCGGGACGGGGCCCAGTTGAAATAGGACAGTCGCGCCTGGAAAACGCGGGCAGGGAGCAGCCGCTTTTTGCCATCCCCGGGGCCTAGCGGGCCGGGCGCGCCGGGCACAGGGGTTCGCGTAGCGTATCCATTGCAAACCGCGCCTCCTAGAGGGCTACAGGGAAAAGCCGGGCAAGCGCCTTTGACGCCTGCCCGGCTTCATCTTTACAAATAGGCCTCCAGGATGGCGTTCAGCTGCTGCAGCTTGTCCAGCAAGGCGGTCAGGACGGCCGAACCATCGGAGAGTTCCGCCTCCACCGGCGCATAAAGGATGTAGTCGGTGCGCGCCGGCGTCTGCGAAGCCATAAAAGGCGGCGCGCCTTCGCCCAGCTTTTCGGCCCAAGCGCATTGGGCCTTGCGGTTCACCCCGGAAAGCCATACCTCCAGCTGGAAGTCCCGGTGGACAAAGGCGACCACGATCTTTAGCCCCGCCTCCCGCAGCCGGGGGCTGGTAAACTGGAAATAGGCATAATCCATGGCGTTTTCCGCGATACCCCCTTGGAAGGCGTAATCCGGCAACCGCTTTTCCAGCTGTACCCGCAAATAGCGAAACAACCGAACAAATTCCTGATAGGCCTTTTGCAGGTTCGTGCGCTGCAAAAGGGCCTTGTAGGATGCTAAAAGCTCCCGGTCAAAGGTCATGGCTGCTCGCCCTCCCCTGCAAGAAGTAGCGTTTGCCGGGGCCCGCAGCCCAACGCCTTGCAATCCGAAAACAGGCATTCCATGCTGACCGGACGCACCCGGATCAGATGCATGGGCGTTTCCCGCCCTTTAAGAAAGTCCAAGGAAATGCCTTTATAGGCGGCGTGGGCCAGATAATCCGGAGAAAATGGCTCCACTACCTGGGCCGTGCCCATGATTTGCATTCCGTGCAGGTTCTGAAAGCCCGTATAGCCGTCGAAGATGGCCAAACAAACGTTTGGATTTTCCGATAGGCCAATGAATTTTTTGCCGCCCTCGGAAAACATCCAGAAAAAGGAGCCTTCGTGCAGATGTGTGAAAGCAGATTAGCGTCCTGGTAAGCTTGGATGGACAGAGGAACACGACAGCATGATCATAGCAATCATGTTGTCCATGTTCCTGAAACCATAGGCTCTACGGATAATCAGCTTAATCTTGTTGTTGGTAGCCTCGATACGAGCGTTAGAAAGCCCATGGGTCGCCGCCGCAACGATAGCCTTGAAGTGCCGCTTAATCTTGAGACGGAGTTCACGGAAGGCAGGGATTCTGCACCGTTGCGCCCATCCCATCCACTTGGTCAAGGCCTCTGAGATTTCATCCGAACCCGCCTTGAGGGCCAGCCTCAGACCTTCCTTCAGCAGGTAGGCACGATAGAGCCGGGGGTTGGCTTTCGTCCCGACTGCACATTTCTTGACATTTCCACCATTACTATGGTAAAATATAATTCCAAAATTTGTGTGGATTTTTCTGGAACATCGCATCCATTTTTCGCCACGCGCCCTTGCTGGGTGTGTGGCTTTTTTCATGGGAGGACAGACGAATGAATGTGCTTTATCAGCTGATCGGCTTTGGTGCAATAATTACTATGGGACTCAGCTACTGGCAGAAGGACAAGCGCATGATCTTGCTGTGGCAGGTAGTTGCCAATTTGATTTTTGCCATCCATTATGCACTACTTCACGCCCAGTCTGGTGCAGTATGTAGCTTTTTTCAAATTATTGTGTTGATACTTTTCCTATTACAGGAGCGGTTTCGTTGGAACAAGGTCGCCACGGCGATGCCTATCGCAGCGGTGTTCCTGCTGATTGCTGTGTTAACCTACGAAACGCCAGTGACGCTGCTACCTATTTTGGCATCGTTGGTGGCCCTGCTGCCCTTCTTCCAGTCCAACAAGCGGGTGATACAGGGCGCGGGCATTGTCAGCGGCCTTTCGTGGCTGGTGTATGTCATTGTAGTGCGTTCCTATTCCGGCATGGTGACGGAGTCCGTGCTGACGGTGATCACGGCGGCGTCCCTGCTGAAAAAGGAACCGAAAAAAAGCTAAACGGACAGCCACCCCCAGTGCTTTGCCGAGGGTGGCTGTCGGAGGAGAGTGCCGTTTCAAGCGTAGTGCTTCAGACCCTGCGCCATAGACGCAGCCGTGCAGCGGCGGGGGGAATGAAGGCGTGTTAACAAACCGGGCGGAATTGGCGGCTTTGCTTGGTGGCCTTTTGTGGCGGGAGCCGGTATAATGATGGGCAAACCAACAGATCAGGAGGGATGGGGAATGGGTTTGGGAAGCGGATTGTTCCACGCCCGGAAAAAGAGCGGGCTTTCCCAGGAGAACGTGGCGGAAAAGCTGGGTGTCAGCCGGCAGACCATCTCCAAATGGGAAACCGGGGGTTCCCAAACTTAAAGATACCACACTAAAACCCACGCTTACATTACTTCCAAACAATATAATTTTGGAGGTAAAACCCTATGAAACGCCTTGTATCTTGCGAATATAACTTCGATAACTGCTGTGTGGAACTGAAATTCACCGATGGCAGCATAATTGCGATTGATACTATCGCCGTTGAGAACGAAGTAGCCGACAATATGTATCAGCGGTCGGAGTTGGATTGGCTGATTTACAACAAACCACTTGAATATGCACAGTTGATATTCAGCGGCGAATTGGAAATGTACATCAAAGACAATTCAGAACATAGATTGATAGATTAACGTAATGCCGCCCACCGGTCATCAGACCGATGGGCGGCACTTTTTCTTTCTAATGCTCAATATTATTGCATTTGTTCTTCCCAAAAATTCACAGCAAGATCAAGCCACCCATCGGCAACCGTTCCTGTACCGAGACCAAAGCCGTGTCCGAGTCCGTCGTAGGCATGAAATTCAGTGGAAATACCGAGCGCAGCCATTGTGTCAATCCTCCGTTGCATGGTCTGCCAATTTGCAATACCATCGCTCTTGCCGACACAAACAAAGGTTGGGGGATCTTCCTCGCTGTATTCGCTGTGTCCGGTATACTGCATAATCACCGCTCCGGGTTTCGGAAGATCATCGCCGCCAAAGCCTGCAGGTCCGTATGTACCGAGATACGCCGCCATTCGTGCACCTGCCGAACCGCCCCAGACAGAATAGCAGTCAGTGCTGACGCCGAGTTTATCTGCATTCTCAAAAATAAAGCTGATGGCTCTTGCCAAGTCCTCACAGGCGGTTTGCGCTCCGGGACGGTAGATCAAAGCAAATGCGTTGTACCCCTTCTTTGAAAGCTCCAGTGCGTGTGGAAAGCTATCGTGCATCGCACCAACGTAGGCAAAACCGCCGCCTGCATTACATACGGCAAAGGGCGCATCTTTGTCCCCCTTGAAGAAGAACAAGCCCGTATCCGCTTTGTCTGGATCGGCGGATTTTTCTGCATCGGTGTAGATGTCATAGAAGATCGCATTTCCGTTTTGCGCTTGACTTTTCATATAATTGACGATCTCCACAGTCTTATTTACGTCGATATTCGAGTACCATGTAAGGCGAAGGTCAGTAAGGGTTTCACCGCTGTAATAGCCCTCGTCCACGGGAAAGATCAATCTTCCGTAGTCACCGAATACGGGATCGTTCACTACATCGGAAATTTTAGAGTCAGAAGTATAAGGATTGCTTGTATTCGGTGCATCGTTACCTTTGCTCCAAATGGAAAGAAGTCCGTTATAGGTATATTCCGCAGCGGCGATACCGCTGTGTGAATAGCCTTCTTTTACATAAAAGACGATATTCTCACCCTCCACAAAGTTTCCGCTTGGCTGAGCGAGCATTCCTTCGATCTGATTTGTAAAATTGTGATACTCAAAGTCATCGGTTCCCGTACAGGCAAAGATGAAGAAATCCTCGGGGCTGTGACCCGATGCCGTGACCGCCGCATCCACGTCATCTCCCTGATAATCCATCGCTCCGCTTGAAGGGATAAAACAGCGGAACTGATCAAGGCAGTTAACGAAGGTGTACCACGTCGTGACTGAGCCCATGGAGAAGCCGCCGAAGGCTCTGTGATCACGGTCGGGGATGGTAGCGTAGGTGCTGTCCACGGCAGGAATGAGGTCGTTTACAAGCTCGTTGTGATAATTGACGGTCAGCGTATAGAACGCGAGGGTGTAGTTTGCGCTGTCGTCTGGATTTTCGTTGTTGTAGGTGGGGCAGACCACGATTATCGGTTCGATCTCGCCGTTCTGAATGGCATGATCGATCACGTTTTTGAATCCCGACGGACGTTCGGGTGTGCCCATCTGCGTAGTCTCATTGCCCCAACCGCCATGCATATAGTAGAAGGTGTTGTATTCCTTGCTTTCATCGTAGCCGTACGGCAGATAAACGATGGCACGCTTGGTCAGTTTGGTAGTTTTTTGCTCGTAGGTTTTGGATTCCCAAGTGTCATAGATCAACTCAACCAGTGTTCCTTGCTCGTCAGCGGCAGAAAAATACTCACTCGGGATTTCCATTAGCGCATCCGGAATGACAGGTTCGATTGCGTCCCCATCATTTGGCAGAGCCGGAGTATCTGTATCCGATATGCTTGGCGTACTTGATGTTGATGGATTCGTGCTGTCTCCGGTTGACGTATCTTCTGCCACACAGGAGGAAAACAGCATACAAAACATTACTGCTGTCAGCAGAACAGCAAATATACGCCTTATCATTTCGTCAGCCCCAGACCCTCAAGCCATTCCTTTACTGCTTCTTCAGAGCCTTCGACACGATCTCCCCACAGAGAAAGGGCATCATCGCTTCTGACGGTAGAGTTGGGGCAAAGTTTTTCAATGGTATCAAGACTGGATGCGCCGCCGGTGCTGCCGTTGTGTGTAAAATACGGAATAATCGTCTTGCCCGAAAGATCATATGCTTCAAGAAACGTCCATACGGGCATGGGCAGATCATACCACCAGATCGGAAAGCCGAGGAGAATGGTGTCATACTGTGCGATCACATCCGCTTCGGGCAGATCGGTAAGCTCGGGACGAATACCGTCATTCAGCTCGTCCTGCGCGCGCTCAAAGAGGTTTTCCCATTCGTAAGGGTCGGCAGGAGTAAGACGGAGTGTATCGGCTTCAAACTCTGCTGTAATCATTTCGGTGAGCTTATGTGTGTTGCCGGAGTTGGAGAAATAGACGATCAAAACCTCTCCATTTCCATCTTCGCCCGCAGAGGGCGTGGAAGTATCTGCTGGATTTTCGGAATTGTCCGGTTGCTGTTCATTGTTGGTTGTGCTGTTGTTTTGTGTCGCACTGCCCTCCGTATTGCTGCTGTTGTCGGAACAACCGACACAGACGAGCAGAAGAAAACAGGCGAGCATAATAGTGAAAATTCTTTTTATCATTGATCTCATTGACTCCTTATGATCAGAATATGTTTACAACCCATCCGCACACAAGCGAGAATACGATGACAAACGCAATATACAGAAAGAATCGTTTTGCGCCGAGAACGATTTTCAGCGCACCTAAATTTGTAATTTTGGTGGACGGACCGGTAATCATAAAGGAAGTCGCCGCACCGACGCTCATCCCGTCCCAGAGCCATTGCTGAAGAAGCGGAATCGTACCGCCGCCGCAGACGTACAGTGGAACACCGATGGTTGCCGCCATCAGTACGCCAAAGCCCTCGTTTTCTCCGAACAGGCTGGCAAAGGCATCGGCGGGAACATACCGCTGAAACAGTGCGGACAACAGAATACCCAGCAGGAAGTACAGTCCCGTTGCCTTGATGTTGCGCCAGAGATTTTTCAGAAACCGCAGAAGCAGATTCGGATCGGTATCTTTGTTTTTCGGTGCAGAAAATCCGCTGAAATTGAAAAAGTCCTTGCCGCGATAGAAAAAGTGAACACAAAGTCCGGCGGCAATTCCACACAGAAAACAGGTAATGACTCTAATCAGCACAAGTTCCGTACCAAGCGCGGTGCTGTACATAATAAGCTGCGGATTGAGCAGGATGGACGCCATCATAAACGAGGCAAGCCAGTCCTGCCGCATCCCTTTTTCGGAAAACGATGCGGCAAGCGGAATCGTGCCGTACATACACAGCGGTGATAAAATTCCGAGGATGCAGGCGGGGACGATGCCGAACAGTCCCCACCGTTTGTCCTTCATTCCGGCGAACAGATTATGGATGCGTTCCTTCGCAAAGACCGAAATCAGCGACCCGAGCACCATGCCCAGCACCCAGTACGAGAAAATCTGCCGCAGTTGGAGGTCAAAATAGTACCACAGGTAGATGAACTCCCGCTGCAGAATTTCAAAAAGATTACTCATTGACTACAACCAGCTTGTACGCACGGTTTCCAAGCCCGATTTCCTCTCCGTGCTCCAATGTGTCCTCACCGCCGACACCCTCAATTCTGCGGATCATGGATTCCGCACCTTCAGACTGGTAGATCAGATCGACACACGCCTGGTCAAGTGCGACAGGATCAGTGGAAGCCAGAATGCCGATGTCATGGATGTCGGGAGCGGAAGGACGCGCCGTGCAGTCGCAGTCCACGGACAGGTTATTCATAACGCTGATAAACAGAATGTTTCCGTCCAGTGCATCCACAACAGACTTGCCTGCTTCTGCCATGGAGTCCATGAACGTGGGAGAATCACCGCCCCAGGGACTGGTGTTGCTCTTGCCGCCGGTGTGAATAAGGCACTTGCCCTCAGTAGATGCAATGCCGATAGAGATATTCTTGATCGCACCGCCGAAGCCGCCCATCATATGTCCCTTGAAATGGCTGAGCACGAGCATACCGTCAAATTCTGCAAATCGTGCGCCGACAAGGTTTTCCTTCAGCACACTTCCGCCTTCCACGGGAATGGAGAGCGAACCGGTTTCATCCATGATGACCACATCCGCAATATCGGTAAAGCCGTGATCCTTGGCAAGCTGATAGTGCATAGCGGTCTGCGCACGGCTGCCGCCGTATGCGGTATTGCTTTCGACAATGGTGCCGTTTACGTGCTGCACAAGCTCCTTGATGAAATCGGGACGCAGGTGGTTGGACTGATCGGATTCACCGGTATGTACCTTTACTGCCGTATTCTCGCCGGTGATCTCAACGCCAAGAGCTTCATAGATTGCCATCAATGCTTCGGGTGTGATCTCAGAGGTGTAATAAACAACACTTTCCGCATCCGCATCATAATTTTTCAAATCTGCCGTCTTGATGGTGGCACCGCCGTTGGTAACAATTTCATCCACCGCTTCTACGGGCGTGTCGGGATTCTTGGAGGTGTCAGTTGTTCCGTTGGAATCAGATGTGCCCTCGGGTGCAGTCGTTGTGCCGTCCGTGGCAGTATCATTGTTACCCGATGTGTTTTCGGTGTTCGACGAAGTATCCGCAGGGTCGCTTGTGTTATTGCAAGCTGTGCAGGCAATCAGCACAACAAGTGCAAGCATAAGCGCCAAAACCTTTTTGATGTTATTTCGCATTTTTCTTTGACTCCTTTGTGATTAACAATATTTTTTTGATGATATGGGTAAGCATCACGAACAAAAGCGAGATGCACATCGTTTCAAAGAGATATTCAATCAAATGCTTATCGTAATCAAACCATTTGAATTCGGTAAGCAGGAACAGTTCTTCATAGAAACGGCGGATGATAAAGTGGTAAACACCGTAAGCGGACGCTGCACCCAATACGGCATAAAAGCCAACCTTTGCCGCTTTCTTTTTCGGAGTACGAATGTGCATACTGAGGTGCATACTCATGAACACAAAACACCACGCCGTGCTCGCCATGTGCAGCTTCCGCCCGAACATCATCATCCCGGGGATGCGGAAATCCTGAAATACCACGCCCGAGATCATCAGCGCGGACAACATACAGCCGATGAAGCTGAGCATCAGCAGGAAGTTGATTGCCGTCTGTATGATTCTCTGCGGAGGATATTTCCCCTTAAACAGTGCTTTGTACCATCGATAGTTCAGAATGTTATGGGCAAGAAAGCAGACGAACAGTCCCACGCCGAGCCATTCGTGGAGTGCGCCCGAAGCAAGATGCTGCCCCATCAGCAGCAGAAACAGTACAAACATGAAGATGTCAATGCAAATTTTCACGATTCTGATTGGTTTCATGACACACTCCCTCAGTTGTTTTCATAAATATCCGTCAGCCAGCGGTCAAATTCGGGAACCCAGTCAGAATTTTTATTGCCTGCGCCAAAACCGTGAGGCTGCCCCTCGTAGCAATGTTCCTCGACAGATACGCCTGCTTCACGCACGGCATCGGCGTTTGCCATGAACTGATGATAGAACGGATCTTCCGTACCGTAGGCGTAGAAAGTTGGCGGAAGATTGGACTGTCTGAACTTCTCAACATCGGTAGAGCCTACGGAAAGTCTGCCATAGAAAGAATAAATATGCCCAATAGCAGCGGAATCTGCAGAAACAAGGTCAAGCGTGTCGGGAATATAGTTTTCATCCAGCGCAGCAGGAGTTACATCACCTTTCCAGTTGAGTACCTGCTCACCGCAGAGAATACCGCCTGCGGAATAACCGACCACGGCAATATCGTTCGGGTCAATGTCATACTCATCTGCATAGTAACGCACATACCGTACTGCACGGGCAAGGTCGAGTGCTCCTTCCTCCTGTGTGAACGGACGAAGCCGATACTGTACCACGAAACACTGATACCCAAGCTCATTCAGTTTATCGGCAGTAGGATATGTGTCGCCCCAATTCCCACGAAATACGAACGCACCGCCTGCACAAAGCATGACAGCACCCTTGACCTCAACGCCTTTCTTCACAGGACGGTATTCCATGTGCGGTTTGAAGTCCTCCGGATCGTTCCATGAGGACGAATACTCTCTCGGACAGGGCATTTTACCTTCTTCCCACAGATAGATGGTCTGTGCTTCGCTCGGTGTAGGAACTGCCATATTGAATGCAGGAGTGTTTTCCGATTCCGAGGATGTATCGTCCACGGTATTCGGATCGTGGTACAGTCCCAAATCCTTCACCCAATCAACAATGTCCTGTTCGGCATCCTGTATTACATCGCGGGAGATAGACAGACCTCGAATCACTTCGGCATTCGGCTCCAGTTCGGCAATGGTTTCGTTGGTACGGGAAAATCCGCTGCCGCCGTGAGTGTTAAAGGTGATGATCTTCTTGCCCGAAAAATCATAGGTATCGAAAAAGGTGTACAGGATCATCGGCAGATCAGCCCACCAGTTGGGATAGCCGATAAACACGGTATTATATTCATCAAAGTTCTCAATGCTGTCCTTGATCGCCGGACGGGCATTCTCGCTTTTCTCCTGTTGGGCATACTCTACCAGCGCATCGTGATCGGTGGTATACGGCACTTCCGGTTCAATGCGGAAGATGTCCGCACCGGTGTTCTCCGCGATCACATACGCCATGTACTGGGTGTTGCCAAGAGTTTCGCCGCCTATTACAACAGAACTGTTGTCCTTATTGTCCGGCATGGAAAAGTAAACAACAAGCGTTTTGCCTGTATCGACAGTTGCTGTATTGGAATTCATATTATCGGATGTCGTGTTGCTGCTTCCAGGATAATTTTCTGGGGAAGATGGATTTTTTGTATCAGCCCCACTATCGGTACAAGCTGCAAAGGACAGCAGACAAGCACCGCACAGCAGCAGACTGAGAAATTTTCTGAATCTTCCCATAGGCTTACTTCAAAGCCGCACCGTCACGGAAAGCGTTGCCGACCTTTTCTCCGATCACATGATATGCGGCGTTTGCTCCGTCAAAAATAACAGGACGCAGCTTTTCAACCGAAATGTTGCCGTTTTTGCCGAGGATGCTTTCATCTGCGCTCACATTTACGATCTCTCCGAACATATAATGGTTTTCGGAATCGTAGCTGATGAGTTTACATTCCAGCGTCATGGGTAATTCTTCAATAACAGGTGCATCCACATATTCGCTTTTTACGGTGTGGAATCCCGATTTCTTCATTTTTTCCGGCTCGTCTTTTGCGGAAACAAGTCCCACATAGTCGCAGGCAATGACCGTATCCGCGGTTCCCATGCTGACGGTAAACGCTTTTCGAGCCAGAATGTTATCGGTGGATTTGTGGCTGCTGATGCACATGAAAATCTTGTTTCCGCCAGCCACACCGCCCCATGCTGCGTTCATGGCATCAGCATTACCTTTTTCATCGTAGCTCGCAATAATAAATACCGCCTGCGGATACAAAATCGGTTTCGCACCAAAATTCTTTCTCATAATTGGTTCCTCCATTTTATTGATTACTTCTTGTTTTTCGGCTCATAACGAAGCCAGAGGGTATCACCATCCAAAACATCTGCGCCAAGCAGCTTGAATGCGATGGGGTCTGTCTGCGGATGGAACACAGCTTTATCAAACACCGTAGCCGAATCTGTACCGCCGTCCGTCAGCGGAGCGATAATCAGACTAAGCTCGTCAATCAGTCCTGCCTGCAGGAAGGTATAGTCCACGATCCCGCCGCCGCAGATCATCAGTTTTTCGATGTGAAACAGTCTGTACATCTTTTCCATCACCAGTTCGCAATCGAGGGTATCCTTTCCCGCGAAGATATAGGAAATATCGAAGCTATGCAGATAAGCAATATAATCATCTGACACGTTTTCACACAGCACCGCAATCGGATGCACACGGGGACGACCTTTCTTTTCGATATACTTGCTCTCCCATGCGACAGTTCCGTTGACGTCGATGCAAATGAAATACCGCTCAACATCTGTTTCTGCAAGATAGTCGGTACGAGGGCATGTTTCACTTGTTTTCGGAAGTTCACCGACATAACCTCCTGCATAGGTTTCTGCCATTGTCGTTGCACCGTAAAGAGTTGCTTTGCAGTCATATTCTGTACGGATACGATTGGACTCTGCAAGACAGGGACGCAGTTCGGGTGCGCCGAAGTATTCGCCGTCGATCTTACCGTCCACGGAACTGACGATATGACAGATTACATAAGGTCTGTTCATAAGCATCACCAATTCTTCTTTTCCTTGGAGCTGTCATGCTGCTTTTAACGTTCTTCCACCATCCGGCAGAACCATTCCACCATGTTCGGGTCGGTATGGGAGAAGAAAGAGGACTGCTTTTTGTCAAGCCCCGCGATGATTGCCATATCCTCGTCCGCCAGTGCGAAGTCGAATACGTTGAAGTTTTCCTCCATGCGTTCAATGTGTGTGGACTTGGGAATCACCACAACGCCGCGCTGAATGTGCCAGCGGAGCATGACCTGCGCAGACGTTTTGCCGTACTTTTCGCCGATTTCTTTCAGCTCGGGCAGCTCAAACATACCGCCACGTCCTTCGCCGAACGGTGCCCATGCTTCCACCTGCACACCGTACTTTTCGTGCCAGCTGAGATTTTCAGTCTGCTGATGATGCGGATGCACCTCGATCTGGTTGACCATCGGCTTGATGCGGGCGAAGTTGGCAATGTCGATCATGCGGTCGGTGTAGAAGTTGGAGATGCCGATAGCACGGATCACGCCTTCCGCATACAGATCCTCCAGCGCGCGATAGGCACCGTAAACATCGCTGAAGGGCTGATGGAGCAGGCAGAGGTCGAGATAGTTCGTCTGCAGCTTGCGCATGGATTCCAGCACGGACTTTTTGCATTCCTCGTAGCCGTAATGCTCGATCCAGACCTTGGTGGTGAGGAAGATTTCCTCACGTGGGATGCCGCTCTTTACAAGCGCACTGCCGACTTCTTCCTCGTTGAAATAGCTCTGTGCCGTGTCGATGGAGCGATAGCCGACCTTCAGAGCGTCAAGTACGCAGCGTTCGCATTCGTCCTTTCGTACCTGATACACGCCGTAGCCGAGAATGGGCATTTTTACGCCGTTGTGAAGGGTTACATATTCCATATTTTTTTACCTCCGAAGAAATTATGATTGATCTGCTTCATCACCGCAGTTGGTGTGATATATAGTTTTTCCGCCGCTTTCGAAAAACTACCTTGCTCTGTAACTGCAATAAATGTATCAAGTTGTGGGTTGTGCATGATTACTCTGTTCCGCCGCTTGACAAACAGCTCTTTCAGATACATAATATTGTTATACAAGTTAAAGTCAACTTTAAGTCAAGGGATTTCACGAAAAATCCAAAATTTGGGAGATAAAAATGTTTTATACAGTCGGAGAAATGGCAAAGCGTTTGGGTGTTGCACCGTCCACGCTTCGTTTTTATGATAAGGAAGGGTTGCTCCCGTTTGTAGAGCGTTCAGACGGAGGCATTCGTGTATTCAAGGATTCGGACTACGAGTGGCTGATGATCATTGAATGTCTGAAGAAAACGGGGATGCCGCTGAAGGACATCCGGGAATTTATCGTGATGGCGATCAAAGGAGATGATACGATTGACGGACGGCTTGCGCTGATTACGAAGCAGAAGGAATCGGTTGAGCAGCAGATTGCGGTACTTGAAGAAGTGCATCGCGTGCTGGAATTCAAGCAGTGGTATTATGAAACGGCGAAAAAAGAAGGTACAACCGATGTGCCGAGACGTATGCCGCCGGAAGAGCTGCCGGAAGAGTTCAGAGAGATCAGACGGAAACTCCGTGGTGAATGATGTAATCATTCTTGCATAAGAAAACCGCTGTACTTTTCATCCTCGCAAGGATGGAAAGTACAGCGGTTTTATATTTTCTGAAGAAAGGTGTCAAACTGCATTTTTACAGTTTGGGTATCATTTTCGAGGAAAATATACGGGTGTCCAGAGGGGGGGCGGGTCTCCGGTGGAGACCTCAAAATGCGAAGCGTTTTGAAACACTGACCGAGCCGGCAGGCGAGACGCATCCCCTTGGCTCTGGGTTTCCAATAGGGGCGAGAAGCACCCCTGTTGGCACACGATTTTGCTTGCAAAGTCTAGTGTGTTATACCTTTTGCGACCGCTGACGCTGGAAAGGGGCTGTCCCACGCCAGACAGACACTTTTCGGCGGCAGCAGAACAGGCGGATTTTGTGGGCTATAAGCTACAAAAGACAAGGAATTTGCAACGAGCAAAATCCGGCTGTTCGGGTGTAGTTGGCATAGGAAATCTTGAAGCTGTGCGGAAAGATTTTCTGTGCCAACGGGGGCGCAAGAGGTATATAAAAACCCGCCGCAGCGATCAGCTCCCGTATCTGTATCCCTACTATCAGCGGGATAAAGCGGAGGGACGCTTGGACGACGCCAAGGCGTTGGAATTGATTGAAGGGCTATTCATCAAGTTTAACCATATCGTCTACCTGCGCAGCTCCGGAAGCGCCAAGTATTTTGCCGGCTTTCCCATCGGCTTTAACGTGGCCGTTGGCGGCCAGGGCCCGGACGGGCAGGACGCCTCCAATGCATTGTCCTATCTATTTCTTACCGCCCAGGAGCAGCTGGGGCTGCCCCAGCCCAACCTTTCCGCCCGGGTGCATAGGAATTCCCCGGAACCGTTTTTGCGCCGCTGCGCCCAGGTGATCGGCAAAGGGAGCGGTATGCCCCAGCTGTTCAACGACGAGGCGGTGATCCCCGCCCTGATGGAAAAAGGCATTTCCCAAGAAGACGCCAGGAATTACGCCATTGTGGGGTGCGTGGAGCTATCCACCATGGGGAACAGCCTTGGGTGGAGCGATGCGGCCATGTTCAATTTGGTAAAAGCCCTGGAGCTGGCATTAAACGATGGGAAATGTATGCTGAGCGGGGTTCAGATGGGAGCGCATACCGGCACCCTGGCGGATCATGCCACCTATGGGGATGTGGAACGGGCTTTCGCCGCCCAGATCGATTATTTCTTTGACCGGATGCTGGCCTGCTGCGACGTGGTGGAAAAAGCCCATGGTATGCTGCTGCCCTCGTCCTTCCTGTCCGGCGTGATACGGGATTGCCTGGAAAAGGGGGTGGACGTTACCCTGGGCGGCGCCCATTATAACCTATCCGGCATCCAGGCGATTCAGTGCGCCAATGTGGCGGACAGCCTGGCTGCCTTAAAGGCCTTGGTGTACGATGAACAACGGGTGGATCGGAAGGCGCTCTATGAAGCCTTGCGCCGGGATTTTGCCGGCGAGGAACGGCTGCGCCAGACCCTGCTGAACCGGGCGCCGAAATATGGAAACGATGTGGCCTGGGTGGATGAGATCGCCCATACGTGGATCCGGTTTTTCGCAGACAAGCTAAAGGGCCATACCAATGCCCGGGGCGGCATTTATCACGCAGGATTATATACGGTTTCCGCCCACGTGCCCATGGGGCAAAATGTGGGCGCCACCCCGGATGGGCGTCATGCCAGAGCCCCCTTGGCGGACGGGGGTATGTCCGCGGTATACGGCCGGGACCTGCAAGGGCCTACCGCTTTGCTAAAATCCGTTTCCCGGGTGGATTCCAAGCTGGGAAGCAACGGCACCCTCTTAAATATGAAGTTCCTGCCCCAGCTGTTTCAGAGCGAAACCGGCATTTGCAAATTCGTCGAATTCATACGGGCTTTTATTCGCCTGCGCATCTCCCACGTGCAGTTCAACGTGGTCAACCGGGAGGCGCTGCTCTCCGCCCAGGCCAATCCGGAAGCCTTCCGGAGCCTAACCATACGGGTGGCAGGGTATACCGCGTATTTTACGGAGCTGGCCCGGGACCTGCAAAATGAGATCATTGAAAGAACCAGCTACGGGGATGTATGATAAAAGCAAACATTTTTGATATCAAGCGATTTGGCATCCAGGATGGGGCGGGGATCCGGACGGTGGTCTTTCTAAAAGGATGCCCCCTGCGGTGTAAGTGGTGTCAAAATCCAGAGGGGCTCTCCAAGGACATTCGGATATGGGCCCGGGGCAATCGATGCATCGGATGCGACAGCTGCATACAAAGCTGCCCCAACCAGGCCATTCACAGGGATCGAAAAGGCTTGGCCATAGACCCGGCCCAATGCGATCTATGCGGAACGTGCGAGGCAATATGCCCCACCATGACCTTGCAGCGGGACGGACGCCCCATGGATGTGCAGGAAACCATGGAGCGGATCCTGGATGACCGCATGTTCTATGGGGCGGAAGGGGGGGTCACCCTTTCCGGCGGGGAATGCACCGCGTCGCCGGAATTTTCCCTGGCGCTGCTGGAAGCCTGCCGGCAAGCGGGGCTCCATACCGCCATCGAAACCTGTATGCACGCGCCGCCCTCCGTTATGGACGCCTTTTGCCAAGCGGCCGACGCCATCATCGGCGACATCAAGCTCCTGGACCCCCGCCGCCATAAAGGGGCGACGGGGGTAGATAACAGCCTGATTCTGCAAAATTTTGAACGGCTGGCCAGCCGGGCCCCCTCGCTGTTGATCCGGATCCCTTTGATCCCTGGGTATACGGCGGACGCGGAAAATGTGGCGGCCATCGCCGCGTATGTGGCCAAGGTGAACCGGTCGGTCCCCCTGGAGCTGATCAACTTCAACCCCTTGTGTATCAGCAAATATGAGACCCTGCGTCAGGACTATATCCCCACGGACGGCAAGCCCTTGCCGCCGGCGGAGATGGCCCGGTTCGCTGAAATTGTAAAAGCCCAAGGGCTATATGTAAAATATTGAGCGGAGGAACCTATGAACGATACCAGCGCGTTTTTGAATACGGCCACCCGGGGCAACAGCGTCTTTATGCATACGGTCCGTGCGGCTTATGATACGATCGGCGCCCCGTGCTACCTTTCCCTAGATATGGCCAACGGCCATACCCGGACGTTTCGGGTGTGCTTGCCCCAGCCGGGCTCCCGGGAGGAGGCGCAATTCATCCGGGACTATTTTTATGCCCGGATATATAACATCCTCTCCATCCTGGGAGGCGTGCGCATGGGGATCTATCCTGGGGAAAGCGGGTTCGCCCGGGAATTGGCCGCCGCGCTGCCGGCGGCCTTTGGGATCGGGCAGGCGAGAGAAGCGCGCACAGGCTACGCCAAGTGCGTCAATGTGGCCGACCGGATGAACCGGGCTTTGGGAGCGCCGGCCTTCTCCTTTCAGATCGTGGAGGGGAAAGCGCCGGCCCTTAGCCCTGAACAGGACCGCGGGTCGGGGGACATTTTGCGGGACCTGCGGGCGGCGGCGGAAAAAGCCATGGACGGCCTGTTTTGCGGCATCGATATCGGCGGTACGGATATCAAGCTGGTGGGGGTGCGCAATGGAAGGATTCACCACATCAAGGAATACGATTGGAACCCTGCGGGGTTTGCCAGCATCGACCCCATCCTGCAAACCGTATGCCTTTTCGTCCGAGCCTCCCGGGCGCTGCTGTCCATGCCGGCGCATCCCAGCGAGGCGCAGCGCCTGCTTGCGGCACGGATCTTGGATAAGGAAACACCCATCCAGGCGCTGGAGGCGGCCCTTACCGCGCTGGAAGCCGGCCTTGCAGAGCTGACGCCGCTGCAAGGCATTGGGGTCAGCTTCCCGGATGTGGTGGTGCGCAATAGGATCGTGGGGGGCGAGACCCACAAAACCAAGGGCGTCCGGGAGCACGCGGCGGACTATGAGCGGGAATTTGCCCGGCTTACCCGCCTGGATCTGGAGCTGGGCAAGCTATGCGCCCCAAACGGCAGGGTGCATATCACCAACGACGGCCATATTTCCGCCTATACCGCTGCGGTGGAGTTGGCCCATTCCCCCCAGTGGGAAATGGTGCGGGATGGGATGTTTGCCCACTCCCTGGGGACGGAGCTGGGAACCGGGTGGATCGATGCATCCGGCAAGGTTCCGGAATTCCCCCTGGAGGTATACAATTGCATCATAGACCTGGGGAATTTCCCGGCCAAGGCCTTGCCCGCCCAGGATGTGCGCAGCATCAACAATTTTAACACCGGGCTTTCCGGCACCTTGCAGCGCTATGCAGGCCAAAGCGGCGCCTTTCGCCTGGCGGAAGCCTACTACCGCGCCCACGCGCCCCAAGCGTATCAGCGGCTATTGGAACTGGGGCTGATGCGGTGGGAAACCCCGGAACGGCTGGCGGCAGTGGTGGAGCCCAAGGATATGCGCAAAGCCTTTTTGGAGCATTTGATGGGCCAAGCGGAAGCCGGTATGCCCCAGGCGGAGGAGATCTTCCGCACGATTGGGGAATATTTGGCGGCGACCTGGCTGGAAACGGAAACGGTTTTGGCGCCGGCGGCTAAATCCCGGGTGCTGTTTGGCCGGTTTGTAAAAAGGAACCGTTGCTTTGAGCTGATGCGAGAGGGCGCAAAGCGGGTCTGCCCCCAGCTACAGCTGATCGCGGCGGATGACGAGCTGGCCTTTACCCCCCTTATGCAACAGCTGCGGGCCCATCCAAGCTACAGCGTGGCCCAGTTCGGCCAGGCAGTGGGCGCGGTGTATTTTGCGGCGGCAATTTTGTAAGGGCTGGCACCAAAAAAGGCAAGGGTATTTCAAAGGCGGCTTGGGCCGCCTTTTTTAATTGGGCGGAGGAAAACGCCGGCAGGGCCTTTGGAAGACGGCCCTCGCCCACGGCCTTGGAAACCGTTGCCGTTCTCCCCAAAGGCGCGCGCCTCCTCAAAAAAATCGCGCGCATAAGGCTTGCCCGCGCCTATTCCCGGCAGGGGAAACTGGGGCTGATGAGAGCGGACGGAGAATTGGCAGGTCTGGGGATGGTAATATAGGTTCATCTTCACCTGCCCCATGCATACGTTGGAGGCCGGCCCGGGGCGGGGGCAAGCCCGGGACCCTCCGTTACATCCCCATGCCGCCCCTTTTTCGCCTGGAATATCCACCGATTGGGTTACCGTGCCGCTGGGAAGGGACTGGCAATGTATCCGCAGACGGCTGACCGGGACGCGGCTTTACAAACGGTAAAAAATGCCGTATGCTGGAAAAAAAGGGGGGGCTGCGCCATGGAGAACCGGAAAACCGAAAAACGCCTGCGGATCCATGCCGGCGGCGTGTTTTTGCTGGTGCTGGCGGCAGCCCTGCTGCTGACCTGGTATATCGAGCGTACCGCCCTGGAGCAGGAGCGGGACCGGATGACCCATATCGCCCAGTCCGTGGGCTCCGAGACCTACGAGACCCTTTTGTCCGAGATGGGAAAGACCCGGGTGCTGGAAGCCTATTTGATCCAGACCGGCGGCTCCTACGCGGGCTTTGAGAGGGTGGCGCCCATCCTGCTGGAGGAGGCTTTCGTGCGCAACGTGCTGTTTGCCCCCGGAGGCGTGGTGGAGGCGGTATATCCCCTGGCGGGGAATGAAAACGCCGTGGGCCTCAACATGAACGAGGAGGGGGCGGGCAACCTGGAGGCCCGGGCCGCCATGGAAAAGGGCGAACTGTATATGGCCGGCCCATTTCCTTTAATCCAGGGAGGCATGGGCATCGCTGGCCGCCTGCCGGTATACCTGACGGATGCGGTGGGCCGGCGCAGCTTTTGGGGCATCGTTTCCGTGACGCTGGATTTTCCGGCGGTGCTTTCCGGCAGCCCGGTGGAGCGGGCTGCCAGCCAGGGCTTTGCCTGCGAGGTGTGGCGGATCAACCCGGATACCGGCCGACGCCAGACCATCCTCATGTCGGAGACCGCACCCCGGTCCGGCTGGGAAACGGTCTCCTTCCAGCAGGAGATGTTCAACGCCGATTGGACCATTACCCTATCGCCCCTTCTGCCCTGGTATGCCCGGCCCAGCCTGTGGATCTATCTGACCATTGGGCTGCTGCTAAGCGGGCTGGCGGCGGCGGGCACCTATAACCTGGAACGGGTGCGGCTCATGCGGGCGGAGGCAGCCCGGCGGGCCATCCAACAGCTGCAGACCCAGCTGGAGCACGAGCAGACCGATATGCTCCTGAGCCAGATCCGCTCCCATTTCTTTTACCATACCCTCAATTCCCTCCAGGCCCTCATCGTCCTGCGGCCGGAGGAGGCCTATAAGATGGCCGGGGATTTTTCCCGCTACCTGCGCTTTAGCCTGGACGCCTCCACGGCGGCCGGCGGCATGGGCTCCTTTAAGGAGGAGCTTAGGGCGGTGCGGGCCTATGCGGACATCAACCAGGCCCAGCTGGGGGACCGGCTCACCATGGTCTACCATGTGCCGGATGTGGATTTCCCCCTGCCGGTGCTAACCATCCAACCGGTGGTGGAAAACGCCATCCTCCACGGCATCAAGCCAAAGGTGGGGGGCGGCACGGTGACCCTGTCCCTGGAGGAGACGGACACCCATTGGCAGGTCACGGTGCAAGACGATGGGGCGGGGTTCGATCCCGCAGCCGCTGCCGCGGCCGGCGCCATCGGCCTGGGCAACGTGCGCCGGCGGCTGCGCCGCTTCCCGGGCTGCGGCATCGCCATCTTCAGCGCCCCGGGACAGGGCGCCCGGGTGGTGCTCACCTATCGCAAGGAAGCCCCCCGGACAGAGGGGGCGGAGACATAGGCCCGGCTTTCCAAAATTTCCCCGGCATCCATGGATATTTGCGCCAAAAAAGGCCCATGGCGCCGGAAAAACCAGGGCGAAGCGTACGGTTTCCGTACGCTTCTGTTGCTATACTATATATATGAAAGAGAGGTAACGCGCCTTGAAGACCATTTTGGTGGACGACATGCTGTTGGACCTACAGCTGTTTGAGCTCAAATGCGCGGATATGCCAGATTTCGAGATCGTAGGAAAATTCACAAATCCAGACCAGGCCATCGCCTATGCGGCAGGCCATGTGGTTGACTTCGCCCTGTTGGATATTGATATGCCAGGCATGAACGGCATGGAACTGGCCCAGCGCCTTAGACAGATCCGGCGGGATATCATCATCGTATTCGCCACAGCCCATCCCAAATTTGCTGTAGACGCCTTGCGCATGAAGGCGGATTATATGATCTTCAAGCCCTTTGACCGGGAAGACATCGCCGATGTGATGGAGCGCGCTAAGCTCCTGCGCCGGCGGCAGAACAAACGGTTTTTCTTCCGCACCTTCGGGGCCTTTGATATGCTGGTGGACGGGGAACCCGTCCGGTTCCGTTCCGCCAAGGCCAAGGAGCTGATGGCCCTGTGCCTGTACCGCCAGGGCTGCCCGGCTTCCATCCATGAAATCGTCGAATGCCTGTGGGGCGAGGAGACCGCCGGCGCAGATAGCACCGGCTACCGGCGTACCATCAAGGAGCTGACGGATACCCTGCGGGATTACGCCGCCGAGGAGCTGCTCCTGCGGGCCCGGGGCAGCTTGCAGCTGCGGCTGGAGCTGGTGGATTCGGATTATCAGCGGTTTTTAGACGGAGATCCAGACGCCATTTGCCAGTTTCAGGGCAGCTTCCTGCGCCAGTATTCCTGGGCGGAGCCCATGGTCTATACCCTGTTGGAGAAAAAGCAGCTGATGCTCGCCCGCCTATCCCGGCGGGGCGAAAGCCAATAAAGGAGGGTTGGAAGTTGGATGAATTTCTGAGAATGGAGCATGTCAGCAAACGCTTTGGCGACTTCTACGCCAACAAGGACATCGATTTCTCCGTGCGGCGGGGGGAGGTCCACACCCTGCTGGGGGAAAACGGCGCTGGCAAATCCACCCTGATGAACGTCCTGATCGGGCTGTACCAGCCTACGGAGGGCACCATTTACCTGGATGGGAAAAAGGTGCGCATCGATTCCCCGGCCCAGGCCGTGAAGCTGGGCATCGGCATGGTGCATCAGCACTTCATGCTGGTGGAGGCCATGACGGTATTTGAAAACATCATCCTGGGGGATCGGAACACCAAGGGGGTCTTTATCGACCGGGAAGCCCGTAAAAAGGAGATCCAAGATCTATCCGCCCGGTATGGGTTGGATGTGGAACTGGATAAGCCCATTACGGAAATTTCCGTGGGCGCCCAGCAGCGCGTAGAAATTCTCAAGGCCTTATATCATGGGGCGGAGCTGTTGATCCTGGACGAACCCTCCGCCGCCTTGACGGACATAGAGGTGGAAGGCTTGTTTGCCATCATGCGCAAGCTCACCAGCGAGGGGAAGAGCATCATCTTCATCAGCCATAAGATGCGGGAGGTGTTGCGGATCTCCGACCGGATCACCATCCTGCGGGCAGGGCAAACGGTCCGAACGGTAAACCGGGAGGAGACCACCGGCGAGGAACTGGCCAACCTGATGATCGGCCGGGAGTTGACCCCCTCCCATTATGAAAAGATCACCGCCCCCGGGGAGCCGGTGGTATCCCTGGAAAAGGTGGATTACCATAAGGAATCCAAACACAACGGCCTTTCGGGGGTATCCCTGAGCGTAGGCCGGGGGGAGATCGTAGGCATTGCCGGGGTGGATGGCAATGGCCAGAGCCAGTTGGCCCAGGTGGTGACCGGGGTATTGACCCCGGATGCAGGGCGGGTGGATCTAAAAGGGTCCCGGGTGGCCCAGTTTACCCCCAATGGCTTTATTTTGGAGAGCGTCTCCCATATTCCAGAAGATCGAAATAAAATGGGCCTGATCGGCGACATGTCCGTGCAGGAGAACATCGTCCTCAAGTCGACCGATACCCCACAATTCTCTTCCGCCCGGGGCTTCCGGCTGAAAAAACGGGCCATTCGGGATTACGCAGAGCAAATGCGAAAGAAATACGACATCCGCTGTACCTCTGTGGAGCAGGAGGCTAGGAACCTTTCCGGCGGCAACCAGCAAAAGGTGATTTTAGCCCGGGAGTTGGAGGGCCAGCCGGATCTGTTGGTGGCGGTGCATCCTACCCGGGGCCTGGATATCGGTGCGGCCCGGTTTGTCCACGATACCATGATCCAAGCCCGGGAAAAAGGCTGCGGGGTGTTGCTGATCTCCGCAGACTTTGACGAGATCCTGGAGGTTTCCGACCGGATCGTGGTGATGTTCGAAGGACAGGTGATGGGCGTATTTTCCGGCAAGGAGCCGCCGATCCAGGAAATCAGCCTGGCCATGGCCGGCAAGTAAGGAGGGAGACGCGGATATGAAAGACAGCAATAAGCTCATCAGCGTGTTGGTACCGGTGGTCTCCGTGCTGCTGGCGTTCGCCATCGGCTGCGGGGTGATGGCGGCCCTGGGGGCCAATCCCCTGGTGGCCCTCCAGTCCCTGTGGACCGGCGCCTTCGGCAACCTGCGCAACCTGGGCACCACCTTGGCCCGGGCCACACCCTTGATCTTTACAGGGCTTTGCGCCTGCTTCGCCTACCGGTGCGGGGTGTTCAACCTGGGGGGCGAGGGCCAGTTCATCATCGGGTCCGTGGCCTGCTGCTACGTGGCCACCCAGAGCGGCATCGAAGGCTTTCCCGCCATCGTGCTGTGCCTGCTGGCCGGGGTGCTGGCCGGCGGCCTTTGGGCCCTGATCCCCGGGGTTTTGAAGGTTTACAGGGGCCAGAACGAGATGATCATCTCCATTATGCTCAACTATGTGGCCACCCTGTTCATGGGGGTGGTGTATACCAATTGGCTCCGGGAGGGCAGCGTGCCCCAGACCATGTCCGTGCCCGATGCAACCAAGCTGAGCCGCCTATTCGGCCTCAGGGCCACCACCGCCTTTGTGATTGCCATTGTGGTGGGGCTGCTGGTGTACTACTTCCTCTTCCACACCTCCAAGGGCTTCCAGCTCCGGGCGGTGGGCCTGAATATGACCGCGGCGGAGTTCAACGGCTTTGCGGTGAAAAAGTATATCCTCTTTAGCTTTGTGGTCTCGGGCGTGATCGCGGGCCTGGGCGGCAGCGCGGAGCTGCTGGGCACCCAATACCGGCTGATCAACGGCTTTGCCTCCGGCTACGGCTTCGACGGCGTGGCCATGGCCCTGATCGCCCAGCTGCACCCCCTGGCAACCATTTTGGTGGCCATCTTCTTCGCGGCCTTGCGGGTGGGCTCCACCACCATGCAGGCCGCTACTGGCGTGCCCACCAGCGTATCCGATATCATCCAGGCTCTGGTCATCGTGTTTACCGTGGCAGGCCTGGCCATGGTGAAGCTACCTCAGTTCAAGGCGGTTATCAACCGCCTCTTCGGCGGAAAGGAGGCCGTTGCGTCATGAGTTGGGAATTCGTTTCGAACCTGCTGCTGGCCAGCATCCGTATGGCCACGCCCTTGATTTTCCTCTCCCTGGCGGAGCTGTATTCCCAGCGGGCGGGCTTGGTTCACATCGGCCTGGAGGGCCTGGCGGCCATCGGCTCCCTGGTGGGATTCATGGTGAGCCTGATCACCGGCAGCCCCATGCTGGGGGTGCTGGCGGGCGCCCTGGTGGGCATTCTGGTGAATATGGTGTTCGCCTACGCCACCGTGTCCCTGTGCGCGGAGCAGATCGTTTACGGCATGGCCATCAACATCTTCGCCCCGGCCCTGGCGGCTTTCATCTACCGGGTCTACTTCGGCGCGGGCAGCACCCTGGTCCAGGTGACCCTGATGAACAACCTGTCCGCCACCCTGGGAATCACGGCGGATAACTTCCTTATGAAGCTCCTGCTGGACCAGACCCCCATGGTATACCTGGCCTATGCCCTGGTGATCTTCACGGCCATCTATTTCAACAAGACCAAGTCCGGCCTCAACTACAAGGCCGTAGGCGAATACCCTAAGGCGGCCGCCACCCTGGGCATCAACGTGATCGGGGTAAAATACGTGGCCTGCATCATCTGCGGCGCCCTGGCGGGCATGGGCGGGGCCTTCCTGACCACCTGCTATTCCAACACCTATGTGGACGGCAACGTGGCGGGCCGTGGCTTTATCGCCCTGGCGGCGGTGATCTTCGGCCGGTGGAGCGGCGGCGGCGTGCTGCTGGCGTGCCTGTTCTTCGGCTTCTGCGACGCCCTGCAGATCCGGCTCCAGGTGGGCAGCTTCGGCGTACCCTACCAGTTCTTCCAGATGATCCCCTATATCGCCACGGTGGTGGTGCTGGCCCTGATCGGCATGAAGAAGGCCGGGCCAAAGGGCGCGGGCAAGCCCTACCTCCGGGAGGAGCGTTAAGGAATAACCGCCGCGTTTGCGGCTGTTAGAGATACATGCGACCCAAGGGACCCACAAACACGGACAACAAGAAATGGAGGAAAAAACGATGAAAAAACTGTTGGCACTACTCCTGTCTCTGGTCATGATCCTGTCCCTGGCTGCTTGCAGCAGCGGCGCCGAAGAAGCGGTGGCCGAGGAGCCCGCCCAGACGGAAGCGTCCGGCGAAGAAGCCGCCGAACCCGCTGCCGAGCCTGCCGCGGAAGGAAAAACGTACAAAGTGGCCATGATCTGCGACTCCAGCATCTCCGACGGCGGATGGGGCATGTCCTGCTACAACGCCATGGTAGATGCCGCCGCGAAATATGGCTGGACCACCGAGGTCTCCGACATGATCGCCCAATCTGCCTATTATGAGACCATCGTCACCTATTGCGACCTGGGCTATGACCTGATCTACGCCCCGGGCAACCAGTACACCGACGCGGTGCTGCAGGCTGCCGAGGAGTATCCGGAAGTGGCCTTTGCCCTGCTCAACGGCGGCACCGGCACCCCGGAGCAGGCCGTGAACGGCAACGTGACCTCCCTGCTGCCCGACGCCCAGCAGGTCGGCTGGATCGCCGGCGCGCTGGCGGGCCTGATGACCGAGAGCGGCACCATCGCCTTCATCGGCGGCATGGAGCTGGATACCACCGTGGGCAAGTACAACGGCTATTCTGAAGCGGCTGCCTATGTGGGCGAGCAGGCCGGCAAGACGGTTTCCACCCTGGATATCGTATACTCCGGCGACTTCTCCGCCTCCGATAAGGGCATCGAGTTCGCCAAGGCCATGATCGACCAGGGGGCCGACGTGTTCTTTGGCGACGCGTCCGCCGTGGACTCCGGCGCCCGGCAGGCCATCGACGAGGCCAATGCCGCCAGCGGCTCCGTGAAGATCTACGACATCGCCCAGCCCTCCGACCTGCTGGGCCAGAACGAGTGCATCATCTGCAGCCAGGTCACGGATAACGCTTCCCTGGTGGGCCTGTGCATGGAGGCCGTGGAGAACGGCACCTTCGGCGGCGAGGTCATTTACGGCACCCTGCAGAACGGGGTTCTGTCCGCCGGCGCCCTCAGCGACCTGGTACCTGCGGAGATCCAGGAGCAGTATCTGGCCTACATCGACCAGATGACCCAGGGCACCTTCATGCAGTAAGCCCTGTCCTCGAACCCAAAACCGCCCGCCGGCCGGAAGGCCTGCGGGACAGCGGGCCGGCGGCATTTTGCCGCCGGCCTTGGCGTATCCATCCGTTCCTCCGGGGCGGGGCCGGGGCGGCGAAGCCGGGCCCGGGCTTCCAAGGGGCGGCATGGGTAACCCCGCCCGAAAAAGGCATATGCCCCGTGGCCAAGGCAGGACGCGGGCGCGCTTGTTTCACCCCTTTGCCGCAGGCCGTCCCGCCCCTTTACGAAGGGGATTTCCCTGTGATATGATAAAAAAATCACCAAGCAATCTGCGTCTGGAGAAAACCGTACATGAGCGTTACCGTTTCCCAATTGATGGAGCTGCCCTGCCTGCGCAAGGCAAAGGTGCTGGCCGGGCACAAGAGCCTGGACCGGATCGTGACCAGCGTCACGGTGCTGGAATACGCCACGCCTACGGCCATGCAGCAGAAGCTGTATAAAAGCATTGAGTTTTGGGGCAGCGAGATTATCCTAACCGGCTTTTGCAACATCGCGGAGGATGTGGAGGCCCAATGCCACAATATCCGCATATTGGCCGAGGCCGGCGAGGTGGGGATCATCCTGTATTATGTGGGGCTCATCCTTCCCCGGGTGGACCCCAGGCTGATCCAGCTGGCGAACGAGCTGGACTTCGTGCTGATCTGTATGCCGGAAAACGAACCGAACCTTCGTTATGGGGAGGTGATCCGGGAAGCCATGGACGCCATTGTCCGGGATGAACTCAACAACCCCACCTTTACCATCGACCTGCTGGATCAGATGACAAAGGTCCCCCAAGGGCAGCAGAGCGTAAAAACCATCTTACGGATCACCAGCGACCGGCTTCGGGCGTCGGCGGTCATCACGGATGCCGAATATCGGGTGCTGAGCCAGGCTTCCTGGCCCAGGAACCAGGACCTGGCATGGGGGGATATGATCCAGCAGGCGGCCAGGCACCCGGGGAGCGATTGCTCCTGGGAGATCGACGGGAGAAAGAACCTTTGGGCCTACAAGGCGGAAATCCATCCCAACAATTGCAGCCGGATGTTTCTGTTTGTGTTTTCGGAGCGGGGAAATCTGGATCAGGTCCTTTGGAAGCAGGTGGTGGAGGGCATTCGGGTGAGCATGGGGGTTTGGGGAAAAACCCACGACCAAATGGACCTTTCGGAGCTGACCCGCGCCATCATCCTGGATGAGCCCATCAAGATGCGGCGGCTGGGGGATCTATATCATATCGATGTTGCATCCATGAGCGATATGTGGATCCTGCGAAGCTTGAAGGGGGATAACCTTTCCCCCTGGACCAAGGAGGTGGCGGAGCTATCCTCCCTGTATACCAGGGTTGGGCTGTGCGAACATTATGAGAACGATATCCTGATCTTCCCGGTGGGGAACCGGACCCTCCACGAGATGGACGAGTGGACCAACGCCCTGGTGGCGTTCTGCCAGGAGAAGGGCCTGTGCGCGAAAATCACCCGCTGCCCCCTGCTCCAATATACGTCCCATGCCAAATATGCGTATGAAATCAACCGGGCCTATCTGGAAACCAGCATAAAGGTCTTTCCCATGCGGCCCTTTTTCAACATCTCCGAAATAGAGTTCGTGAAGGAATGCTGCGAGATCGCCGACCAGGGCAAGGAGGCGGTACGGCGGTATCTCTCCCTGCTGGACCCCATCCTTTCCGGGAAGGACGGGCCGGAGATCATCCATACCCTGACGGCCTTTCTCCTGGATAAAAATGCAAACATTACGGAAACGGCTGCCCATCTCTTTGTCCATAAGAACACCGTAAAGTACCGCTTGCAGAAGGCCGGCAACCTGCTGGGCTTCCATGTGGGGGACATCCCCCAATCGAAAAACCTGTTATATGCCCTGGCTTTACAGCGGATCCTGTAGGTTTTGCGGGGAAGGCGGAGCTGGGTTTCGTGGCCGATCATTGTCCTTTAAGACAATGATCGGCAGAAAACTTTATCCAATGAAACAATGTTTTCTCCCCGTCGGTTTACTATAATCTAAAAATGGATCGGGCAAAGGCCGGATCCAAGAAAATTGGGGAGAAAATAACATGAAACAGACAACGGCTTTTGCAATCAAAGCAGAAGAAAGACAAAGTTGGGTATCTATCACAATGGTGTGGATCGGGGCCATGATTTGCGTTCCGGCCCTGATGATCGGCGGTATGATCGGCGCCGGCCTGTCCCTTGGCGCCGCCGCCCTGGCCATCATAATCGGCTATGCGCTTATTTGCGTGTTTATGAGCTTTATGGGCATGCATGCCTGCGACACGGGCTTGCCCACCGCGGTGATGGCGGGCGGCGCATTGGGCGAAAAGGGCGCCAAGTACATTATCAGCACCATCCTGGCCATCTCCTGCGTGGGCTGGTTCGGCATCCAGGCCGCCGTTTGCGGCTCCTCCTTCTCCTCCATGGTGGCGGGCATGTCCGGGCTAAATATTCCCGTGTGGCTTTCCTCCGTGGTATGGGGCATCATCATGCTGCTGACCGCCTGCTTCCGCTTCAGCGGACTCAAGTGGCTGAATAAGATCGCCGTCCCCCTGCTGGGCATTGTGCTGGTCTATTCCCTCATCTATAACCTGGCTTCCGGCAACGGCGCCGCGCTGATCGGCTACCAGCCCAGCGCGCCCATGAGCTTTGTAACCGGCATCAGCCTGACCGTAGGCTCTTTCGTGGTGGCCGCCGCCATTTCCGGAGACTATTGCCGCTTTGCCAAGAACCGCAAGGATGTGGTGAAGTCCTCCATTCTCGGCGTGTTGCCCGCAGGTTTGGTGGTGCTCATGCTGGGCGGCATCCTTGCCATCTGCACCGGCTCCTATGATATCAGCACCTTCCTCACCACCGCCGGCCTGCCCCTGGTGGGCCTGATCGCCCTGATCCTGGCCACCTGGACCACCAACGTTTCCAACGCCTATTCCGGCGGCTTGGCCCTGTCCGTGCTGCTGGGTCAGGACGAAAAGAAAAGCCAGGTGACCACCGCGGTTGCCGGCGTGATCGGCACCGTCCTGGCGGCTGTGGGCATCCTGAACTCCATCCAGGGCTTCCTGTCCCTGCTTTCCGCCATCGTGCCCGCCCTGATGGGCGTCATGATTGCGGACTACTGGCTGATCGACAAGGGAGAGATCGAAAAGTTTGAGATCCGTCCGGGCTTTTACGCCCCCGGCATCATCGCCTTTGTTGCGGGCGCCCTGATCGCCTGCATGACCGGCGGAACCTTTGCCGCCATCCCCGCCCTGGCCTTCCTGGATATGCCGTTCTTTATCGGCTCCATCAACGGCATCGTGGTGGCCTTGGTCCTCTACGTCATCCTGGCAAAGGCGACCGGCAATAAGAAGAATTCGTAAACCAAATATGGATTGCCATGCAGGGCACAGAGAAGAAAGCTGTGCCCTGTATGCCATCTTTTATAAGAAAAGGAGTGTTTGTATTGCGCAAGATTGGTATCCCCGAAATTGAAGATATCGCCTTGGGCGCCGCGCTGCTGGGCGCCGGCGGCGGCGGCGACCCCTATGTGGGGAAGCTGGTGGCCATCGGCGCCGTGCAGGAATGCGGGCCTGTGACCATGCTGGACCCCGACGAGGTCCCCGACGACGCCCTGGTGGTTCCCATCGCCATGATGGGCGCCCCTACCGTCCTTTGCGAAAAGGCCATCGGCGGCGAGGAGTATAAGACCCTATATGACACCGTTTCCACCTTTTACGGCAAGCCCATCTACGCGTTCATGCCCATCGAGGCGGGCGGGGTAAACTCCATGCTCCCCATCGCCGCGGCCGCGCGCCTGGGGTTGCCCCTGGTGGATTGCGACGGCATGGGCCGTGCCTTCCCGGAATTGCAGATGGTGACCTTTACCATTGGCGGCGGCTCCGCCACCCCCATGGCCATGGTGGATGAAAAGGGGAATTCCTGCATCTTCCGCACGGTCACCAACAAGTGGACGGAGGAAATGGCCCGGGCGGTCACCATGGCCTGCGGCGGTTCGGTATCCGTATCCCTATATGCCATGGACGGCAAGTTCATGAAGGAATACGGCGTGCGGGGCATCGTGACCCGAAGCGAAACCCTGGGCTCCGCCATACGCAAGGTGAAGGAGGTTACCGACAAAACCCCGGAGGAGGCCTTCCTTGCGATCACGGAAGGGTACAAGCTTTTCAAGGGCAAGATCTGCGACGTGCTGCGGGAGGTGCGCAGCGGCTTCAACTTCGGCAAGGTGGTGCTGGACGGCATCGGGGACGACAAGGGGCGGACCGCCTATGTGGAGTTCCAGAACGAAAATCTCACCGCCGTGGTGGACGGCAAGCTGTTGGCCACCACCCCGGACCTGATCTGCCTGGTGGATACGGAAACCTTTACCCCGGTCCCCACGGACGCCCTCAAATACGGCAAGCGGGTCATGGTAGTCGGGCTCAAGTGCTTCCCCCTGTGGAGAACGGAGGAGGGGCTTAAGCTGGTAGGCCCGCGGTATTTCGGGGTTGATACGGATTATATCCCGCTGGAAGAGCGCTGCAAAGGAGGCTGCTGAGCATGTATAAATTGGGCATTGATGTGGGCGGCACCAATACGGATGCTGTTTTGATCGATGAAAATTTGCAGGTTGTGGCGTCCGTCAAGCAGCACACCACCGCAAATATCTATGACGGCATTCTCAATGCCGTACGGGCTGTGCTGGAGCAATCCGGCGTAAAGCGCAGCGAGATCCGCCAGGCCATGCTGGGCACCACCCAGTGTACCAACGCCATCGTGGCCCGAAAGGGCCTGGCCCCCATCGGCGTTTTGCGGATCGGCGCGCCGGCGTCCCGGGGCATCCCCTTGATGGTGGATTGGGCGGAGGATCTGAAAACGATCGCGGTAAAAACCGCCATTGTGGGCGGCGGCTTCGAATACGACGGCAAGGAGATCGCTCCCTTTGACGCAGAGGCCGCGCGGGCGTTCTTTGCGGAGCTCAAGGCCAAGGCGGTAAAGTCCGTGGCCATCTCCTGCGTATTTTCCACCGTGCGCAACGACCATGAGCTGGAGGCGGCGAAGCTGTGCAGGGAAGTGATGGGGGAGGACGTGCATGTGTCCATTTCCAGCGAAATCGGCTCCATGGGCCTGATCGAGCGGGAAAACGCCACCATCCTGAACGCGGCGCTGTATCAGGTGGCGGAATCCTTTACCGAAGGCTTTGCCCAGTCCCTGGCGGACGAGGGGGTGACCAACGCCCAAGTGTATCTCTCCCAGAACGACGGCACCCTGATGACCATGGACTATGCCCGCCGCTACCCCATTTTGACCATTGCCTGCGGCCCCACCAATTCCATTCGGGGCGCCTGCTACCTGAGCCAGCTGAAGAACGCAGTGGTTATCGACGTGGGCGGCACCACCACGGACCTGGGCGTGATCCAGAACGGCTTCCCCAGGGAATCCGGCGTTGCGGTCACCATCGGCGGCGTGCGCACCAATTTCCGTATGCCGGACGTGGTATCCATCGGCCTTGGGGGCGGCTCCATCGTCCGCCAGCGGGCGGACGGCGCCGTCACCGTGGGCCCGGATTCCGTGGGCTATCAAATCACAGAAAAAGCCCTGTGCTTCGGCGGGGACGTGTGCACCGCCACGGATATCGCCGTGCGCCTGGGTATGACGGAGCTGGGGGATAAGCGCCTGGTGGCCCATTTGGACGAGGCCTTTGCCCAGAAAGCCATGGACGCCATCCGTACCCTGTGCGAGGATTCCATCGACGCCATGAAGGTTTCCTCTGAGGATGTGGATGTGATCCTGGTGGGCGGCGGTTCCATCATCCTGCCCGGGGATCTGGCGGGGGCCAGGAGCGTGACCCAGCATGAATTCGGCGGGGTGGCCAATGCCATCGGCTCCGCCATCTCCAAGGTGAGCGGCACCTACGAGCAGCTCATCGATTACGACAAGATCCCGCGGGATCAGGCCCTGGCCCAAGCCCGCGCCGACGCCATTGAGTTGGCTGTGGCGGCAGGGGCCATTCGGGAGACGGTGGAGATCATCGACGCGGAAGACGTCCCCCTGCAATACTATCCCGGCAACACAGCCCGGGTGAAAATCAAAGCGGCGGGGGATTTAGCCTAACGATAAACCGGGACGGCGTTTTCCTATGGCGCCGCCCGAAATAGAGGCGGCTTTTTGCGGGAACCGGCATAGCGCAGGCTATGCCGGTTCTTTGTTGTTGGCCGAGATGAAGGGGGCGGGTCAAATTGAAAAGCGAAAACAGCTAAGTCTCCGCCCCCGCCAAAGGCGCCGGCCTCCGGCCGCTGGGCCTCGCCCCTGGCTGCGCCGATGAATACAAGTTACGGCGTTCCAGCGCGAGGGATCAAATTTTAGCAGGACGTTAAAATTTTTCTCTATAAGCAGAACGAATAACGGTATTTTCTACAATTCCTGTAACCTTCTTCCCCCTGGAATCGTCTATATAGTAAAAGCCGGCATCCAGGATGCCCGGATCCAGGCCGGCGCGACCGGCGAAGGCGCGATCTGGGGGTTGGCCCATACCAGGGCGCAAAGGAGGTGCAAACATGAAACACAACGGATCCCTGCTCCTGCTGTTGGGGGCGTTGGCGGCGGCGGGCCTGCTGCTATGCCGCCCTTCCCCCAGCCAGGACGCCATAACCATTTCCCCTTCCGTATCCCTGCCGACGGGGGATGCGGAGCTGTCCGCCCTGGAGGATATGGTACAGGCCCAGATGCTCCTGTCCCAGCAGTCCGGGCTACAGGAGCCTTACAGCGGCTACTATAAGACCTATGTGGACTATTTCGGCGGCACAGCCTTTGTGGACAGCAAGCTCACCGTCTATGTGACGGATACCAGCCCGGCGGCGGTCCAGGAGTTGGCCCAGGAGCCAAAGGTGGTGATTGAAAAGGTGGACTATTCCCTCAACCAGCTCAACCAGCTGGCCCTGCAAATCGTGGAACTGGGGGACGCGGGGAAGATCAACGGCTATGGGGGCCCGCCGGCGGTGCTGCCCCGGCACAACCGGGTGGATCTGACCATCTGGACGGATCGGGACCAGGCGCAGGGAGGCCTGTCCCCATCGGCGCTGTTGGAGGCACTGGGGGTTTCCAGCGCCATGCTCAACATCGTTGAGGTGGCGGATTATCCCCAGGACGCCACCGGAGCGTATATCCTACCCCATCCCGGCGTCCCGCCTAAGACCGGCGGCTAAGGCTACCCTTCCGTATTTGCGCGGGCCACCGGCGCGGCAAATTTCCTCGATGTATCTGCGAACCGATTTCCAACCAAGTATTTATCAGGCTGTCCGGCTGTCGCTGCGGCCGAAAGCAAAAAGGAGGTATGCATACTATGAAGCGAAAACGATTTATAAGTATCCTGTTCGCACTGTGCTTTTTTATCGTAGCGGTTCCTGCCTATGCGGCAAAAATTCGTTATTCTGACCTGAATGAATACCGGCATATCATACAAAACGAGGTGCTAACGAGCTATGAAGGCCGCGTTTTCTATGCGGTGGATGTGGATGCGCAAGCCGTTCGCATATATGTTGAAGCCCAAGACAGGGATGCCGTTACCAATGCGCTGAAACGATACGGCATCCATATGGACATGGTTATCATAGAAGAGCAGGCAAAGGGGCGCTCTTCCATCAGCCTGGGGGAGCTGGAGGATATGGTACAGGCCCAGATGCTCCTGTCCCAGCAGTCCGGGCTACAGGAGCCTTACAGCGGCTACTATAAGACCTATGTGGACTATTTCGGCGGCACAGCCTTTGTGGACAGCAAGCTCACCGTCTATGTGACGGATACCAGCCCGGCGGCGGTCCAGGAGTTGGCCCAGGAGCCAAAGGTGGTGATTGAAAAGGTGGACTATTCCCTCAACCAGCTCAACCAGCTGGCCCTGCAAATCGTGGAACTGGGGGACGCGGGGAAGATCAACGGCTATGGGGGCCCGCCGGCGGTGCTGCCCCGGCACAACCGGGTGGATCTGACCATCTGGACGGATCGGGACCAGGCGCAGGGAGGCCTGTCCCCATCGGCGCTGTTGGAGGCACTGGGGGTTTCCAGCGCCATGCTCAACATCGTTGAGGTGGCGGATTATCCCCAGGACGCCACCGGAGCGTATATCCTGCCCCATCCCGGCGTCCCGCCTAAGACCGGCGGAGCGTCCAACTGGGCGGGCTTGGGCATATTGGCGGTGGCGGCCCTGTTTATGGGGCTGGGGCTGTACCGGCTGTATCGGGGTTGAAGGGGTGGGCGCCCCTCTGAAAGCGCCGGCTTTGCGGTTGAAGCAGCTTATCACAGGACGGAAATCCCCGGTTACATTCATATATTATTTACACTTTCAACGGTAAAAACTGTGTATACTTGAATTATATAGAAGAACCTCCCCGATCTGGGACCGGTAAAAGGGCGGCGGAGGAAGGGCTCATGCTTTCGTTTAGGAAAAGATCGCGGACTTGCATCCCGGTTTGGATGCTGTGCGCTGGCTTTTGGAAACGTACATGAGAAACGCCCTTTGTTCCTGCCCATTCGCTATTCGTGCATGGAGAGGAGTGAAACGACCATGATCAAGAAAAACCTGTCGCTCGTATTCGCGTTGCTGCTCGTCCTAACTGTGCTGCCCGGCCATGCGCTGGCGGAAACCCGGTTCCAAACGTATCAGGAAGCGGTGCTGCAAGAGACCAACGCCTACCATGCGGGGAATAAGCTCACCCTGGACCCCTGGCTGTGCGCCTTGGCGGGCGTGCTGGCGGTGGAGCATGGCGGGGAAGGCAGCGTGGGGGCTTACCGCCCCAATGGGGAAAAATGGGCTACGATTTTCCAGGAATACGGCTATCAGGCGGCGCCGGCTTCCTCGGGCTGCAATTGGCTGCGAACCAAGGAAAAACCCACGGCGCAGACCATTGTGGCGTATTGGATGCAGACGCCGGGCTTCCAGGAAAACGTGCGCTCCTCCATGTATACCCATACCGGGGTGTTTGTGTATCAGCCTGCCCGCTCCCGCTATTATTATGTGGTGCAGCTGTTCACCGTGCCCCAGAAGGGACAAACGGCCACGCTGCCGGAAGCGCCCTTGGCCATCGTCGCGGGGAGCGGGGTCAATATTCGCTCCGGGCCGGGAACGGGCTATCGCCGCCTGGGGAAATTATCCCGGGGCCAGCTCCTCGCCTTACAGGAGATCCAGGGGGATTGGGCGGCCTTTACCCTGGAGGACGGCCAAAAGGCCTATGCTCATATGGACTATCTGGCCCTGGCGACGGAGCCGGTGGAAACCACTTTGGATGTTCCCTCCACGGATCCAGGGTCCATGGGCGAGGCCCAGGCCACCGGCCGGGTAAACGTCCGCTCCGGGCCGGGCATGTCCTATGAAACGCTGGGCCAGCTCAAGCGGGGCCAACGGGTGGCGGTCTGGGATATCCAGGGGAAATGGGCGCAGATCACCTGGACCGGCAGCCAACGCGGCTACGTATATCTGGATTACCTGCGGTTTGCAGGCCGCTAACGCCACGCCGGACGCGCAAACCGCGTCCGGCGCTCTGCTATCACAAAAGCCATTCTTTGGGCAGGGCCAGGTGAAAAGGAGACGGCGGGGAAGCCCCTTTTTTTCAAGCATTATTTTCATCTTTAACGGAAGAAATTGTGTATATATAAATTGCGTGGAGGCCCTTCAGGCCGGAATGGCGGCGGGGCCATGGCAGAGCCGAGGAAGGCCCTGCGAGAATGCTGGCCATAGGGCAGGGGGCTGCGGCCTCCAAACGGGGGAGGGGAGGACGGATCTTGAAAAGGCGTATTCTAATCGTTTCGATCCTTGGGGGTATTGCGGTGCTTGCCCTTGCCGGCCTGTTCGGCGCGGGGCGGATGAAGGAAACACGCCGGGGCGCGTCGGAAGCGGAAGCGGCGACCGTCGGCCCGGGCACGGCCTATGCGGATTGCGCCAACGCGGCCATGGTAATCGTGCCGGAGGGCGCGCTGGACGCCGCAAAGGCATACGCCAGGCGATGGGTGGACGATGGGAAGCTCCTGTATATCCAGGATGCCGCCTGGAGCAAGGAAGCCCTTGGGGAAGCCCTTTCCATTCCCCTTGCCCAAAGCTCCGTCTACAGCCCTATGCCCCATATCGCAACCGCCATATTTCAGGCCGGAGGCCGCTATGTGTTCAGCTACATCTATGTGCAGGCGGGCCCGGCTGTGGCGGGCAATTCGGACAGCGCGCCCTTCGCGGCGACGCCGGAGCAAATCGAAGCGCTACAGGCGCTGGTTCCCCTGGAGGAGGGGTTGGAAAGCGCCCGCACCCTCTGGACGGAGGCAAGCCTGGCCCCGTCCCTGCTTGACGGGGCGGAGGGGCGGCCCGCCCAGGCCGATGCGCTCTATGCGGACCTTGTAAAAATGTATGACCCGGTGGGCGTTCATCTTGGGGACGGCCTCGCCTTGCAATATGTATATGAACGGGGCCAAGGGCTCGTAAACGGCCGGCAGATGGAGCTGTTTGACGTGGTTACCCGCTTCAAGGTCCTCCCGAGGCCCGGCAATGCCCTGCAGACCTATCAGGGCAGGCTGCGTTGCGATCTGGCGGGCCAGCAGCTGCTGGATTTCGCCATCCTGCCGCCAGACGCCGGGGAAGGGGCCGTCCTTCAGCTGGGCGGCGGCAAGCTGCCCGGCGGCGCCTGGTGGAACTATACCCCCGACGGCCAGGCCGTGACCACAAACGGCGCGCCCAGCTGGGGCTATGTGGATTATTGCGCCAGCCCCCGGGCGCTGCGGCACGGCGACGCCTGGGAGCTACAGCCCGGCATCCGCGTGGCAGCCGGCGAGGCCGGGCAACGGGGCGCGTTTTCCAGGCTGACCATCCCCGCGCTGGGGATCTTCGGACAGGGTGGCGCCTATACCCTGGAAGTGGGCGGATGGTTTTAAGAAGAAGCCATCAACAGGCCCGGCGGCGGGATAAAGGACGATCGGCTGCCGCCCTACAAGTAGGATTTCACGACCCCGGGAGGTGGAGCATGAAACAAACCCTGGCGATGCTGGCGGCCGTCCTATGCCTTCTGAGCGCCTGCCAGCCAACCCCTGCCGCCGAGCCCGTGCCATACCAGGGCCATGACCCGGTGGACAACGCGCCTTCAGCGGCGGCATTTGAAGCAATCGATGCGCCGCCCCGGGTGGAAACCAGCTTTACAGACGAGGCCACCGGCCTTACGGTAATCTTTGACTGTGAAGTGAAGACGCCGGAAGTATCCGGCTATTCCATCCTGGCAGCAAAGGCGGCGCAGCTTTCCGCCGGGGACTTCGCCGCCGCCATAGAAGCCCTGTGCCCCGGTAAACCGCTGCTGCAAGCGCCGGTGCGCACCCAGGCGGAATGGGGGGCGTACATCACCCGCTGCAAACAGAACCTGGGGGAAAGCGACCCTGCGTATATCCAATACTTGACGGAGCAAATGATGAACGCGCCGCAAACCTATGCGCCCGCGCCCTTCCATCTGGAAGATATAGGCGCCGGGGGATCCTTTGAAGCCTACTTTTCCAACGAAGAAGGCGCTTATGGCATCGTGAGCGGGGCCCTGGGGGGCAGCTGGTTCTACTATTCCCGGGATCAGGAAGCGGGCTGTATCGGCGAGGACGATCTGGAGCCCGGTCTGGACGACGCCATGCTGGCGGATTACCAGGGGGAATTCTCCCTCTCCGCCCAGGCGGCGCTGCCCTATGCCCGGGCGGCCCTTGCGGCCCTGGGGCAGGCGGACGCAGAGCAGGCCTATGTGGGCAAAATGTGCGCCTACGCCTATGGCGGGCTATACGCAAAGGGCTGGAAATTCGTATTCACCCACGGGGCCAATGGCCTGCCCAGCCCCTATGCTGCGGAAACGGTCACCTTCGGCGGCGACGGGCTTCCCCTGCCGACCCTGTGCTCTCCCTGGGGGACTGGAGCTGATATCCATCTTTGTGGATGACCAGGGGGTGCTGATGATTAACGCCGTCAATATGATAGACCCCGGGGAAACGATCGTAGAGAATGTGGCGCTATTGCCGTTTTCGCAGCGCTTTTGCTCGGCACTTATAGGTATTATTTCCAAACGAAGAAAGGTGGATTAGCCGTGAGAATCGAAGAAAGCAGAAATAAATTAAAATCCAATATAATGATGTTTGTTGTAGCCTTTTTCGTTGCATTGGCTCTATATTGTACGCCGCGAATGCTTATAGAATTTTACTGGAATGGTGCGTTTGTTCCTTTTATACGAATAATGAAAACTGCAGTTTTCGTTTTTGCACCGTTATTTTTGGCCGCATACATACTTTATATATCCGATATTAAGAAGCACATCAAATGGACATCGCTAAATGTAGTATGGTATTTCAGCTTCGCATTGTATATTACAATTTTGATTTTTGTTTTATTCGGTGGAGGGAGGCGAGATTATGACTATTCCGCTATTCATCCTAATTTTACCCCATTGGTATCAACTATCAAAGCAATAGAGATTAGTATCGCAACGCATGACTTGTATTTTTTTAGGAGTATGATTTTTAATGTTTTGCTATTCGCACCGTTTTCATTCTTTTTATCTTGGAAAATAAAAAAAAGGAGGGCTATTATCGGCATAGCTTTTTTAGCTATATGTGCTGCCGAACTTGCGCAGCAGTTGCTTAATGTTGGAGTTTTCGATATTGATGATATTTTGTTGAATCTTGTTGGCGTAGTTTTAGGCTTTGTTTCGTATATGTGTATTTCCAAGTTAATCAAAGTGAGCTCTGGATAACTGTGAATTTTACGAAGAAGATCTAGCTGAACGAATAATATATCATTGGCAGTATTATTAGTAAAAAAGTGGTAAAATGTTTTGGAAATCATAGTGGTAAATAAGGTGCTTCGTGTAGGCATAGTGAGATGATTTACAACTAACAGACGGCATCCGGCAGCATCTTGTGCGGACGTTCTTCTATTTGCCGGAGCGGGTGGAGCGGGCCGCGATCAAGGTGACCGGCATGGAGCTATGCGCCGCCACGGTCACCGCAAAGAACGACCCGGAAGCGGGCCGGATGATCCCTGCCTGGAAGGTGTCCTTCCAAACCATGGGGGACGCGCAGGATGGGATCGAGGCTTACAGCCGGTATTTCAGCGCCATCGACGGCAGCTATATCGAGCCGCGGATCACGTCGGCATATTTGGGGTGAGATAGAAGCGCTCCGGTAGCCGAAACCTTTTGCGGGATTTTATTTGCAGCCGCCAAGACCCGAAGGGAGGTTAGAATGAAAGCAACGCCCAAGAAATCGACCATGTTGGCGCTGGGGATCGCGCTCTTCTTGTGCATCCTGTTGGGGACGGCGTGCCAGGCTATCCCATATGGTAGGCAAATGCCCCATCAAAGCCCCTAAACGGGCCCTGTGGAAGAAGCCATCCGGGACAAGATCCATGCCTACGGCCTATCCTCCGGCGAGGCAGCCTATTTGTATACCGATACCAATTATTATGGGGAGCGGCAAGTCGCCTGTTCCGATGAACGATACACCTATACCTTTGACGGGGAGAACAACTTGGTTTCCCTGAAGCCGAACAGCGAATTGCGGGATGGCGATACTGCCAGGGCGACCCTGCCAAAGGATGCGTATATCGCCTGGGCGGAAGCCTGCATGAAAACCTGCCTTCCCTTTTTTCAGGGGGAAACCACCACAATTGCCTGTACGTATGATGCATCCGATTATTCCGTCTATTTGACCCTTGCGGATCAGCGGGGAGATTGCCTTGTGAACACGGGGACGGTCATTCTCACGGGGGACGGGGCCCTGCAGTTTTTAAGCGGCACAAGCAATACCCTGGAGGATTTTCATGGCACGGATGGATGGAGCAAGGCGGATATAGAAGAAATCGTTTACCAAAACCTGCTGGCCGATAAAGACCAATTGCAGCAAACGCGGCCCGCCGCCGGGGCGGAGCAGCCCCTTGCCCCCGGGGGGAGGCGCCCGCCGGGGCAGGCGGCGCCGGCTTTTCCGTGGAGACGATCGAGTTACCGGAGCTGGACATCTTCCTGGCGGAAAAAGCCGATCTTTCCTTTGGTGAAATATACAAAGAAAAGGCCGGGGATTCCGTCCTATGGCGGGCCCACGCAACGGTGCATACCAATTGGGAGGCCATAGATCCGGCCCTGAATTTCACCTTTGTTTATACCATCGACGCGAAAACCGGCGACATCCTTGCCATGGAAACCCTTTCCGGGGCGTAAAATAAGCAGCTGCTACAGCAAATCAAGCGGTTGATCGAAAAGGAGTGCCCCTTGGTTACGAAAGCAAAGGAAACAGGATCCCTTGCCGGTGAAAGCCGATGGAGGCTGCGGCCTGGGGCCTTTCGGAGGTGAGCTGTATGAAATTATGGATATGGTTGCTGCTATCGATGCTGATGCTATCCTTTGCCGGCTGTCAGCCCACCCCGGCCAAGCCTGCCGTTGTAAAGAAAGCTGCGGGCGTTGCAGAATCGCAGGATAACGAGGGCGCCGCTTATGCGTTTCCCGCTACCTGGTCAGAAACAATCCAGTACGCAAATTTTGAAGTGGACATTGACGCCGCGATCCGGGCGGATGGCAATGCGCCTTATTCGATATGGGAAGCGGAGGCCCGGGATTTTACCGAGAAGGACGTCTATGATTTTGTGGAAAGGGTATTGCCGGGGAAACAGCTTTACGAATATTCCAATGAACCGACGAAGGAAGAATATGAGCGGACGATCCAGGAAATCGGGCGGATGCTTACCGAAACAAAGGAACGCGACCCTGAAACATATAACGATATTGCCGGCGAATGGCTGGATTATGCCGGGCAGCTGGCCGTGGAAATGGAGAATGCCGGCCCCGACAGGGAAACCGCCATGGAAAGCTGCCGCTTCCGGCAGGATGATGGGATGTTGGGCAGCTGCCTGAAAATCAAGGCGGACAATGGCAAGAATATGCTATCCAGCATCGTCGTCCGCAACAGCGAATACGAGACTTCTTTTACCTTTAACAACTATGACTATGCACAAGAGCCGTTTCAATACGCTATCCCATGCCCGGATGAAGCAAAGGGTGCGGCATACGATACAGCCGTTGCCGCAGGCGATTCCTTTCTGCACAGCCTGGGGTTAACGGAGTACGGCCTGTTCGACGTGGCTCTGACCCCCCACGGGACAAAAAGCTGGGTATTTGCAACGCAGGAAAGCCCGTCTGGGGAACTGGGATATTATTATACCCTCTACTATACCCGCACCATAGACGGGGTACCGGTCACCTATGTGGATGACGAAAGCATTATGGGGGAGAAGCCTTTGAAGGAAGTCTATGCCGCCCCTATTTCCAATGAGAGCATTCTTTTGCAGATAGACGATACCGGCGTGGTGCAGTTTATCTGGGAGCATCCGATCACCATCGGCGCACAGGAAACCAGGGCGGCCCTGCTTCCATGGGAAGCCATACAGGAAACCATGCAAAAACAGATGCGATACGAAAAAGAGGCCGACCCCCGTTTCGGCATTCTTACAAGAAGGTATTTCATCGACAGGATTACCTTGGGCTATGCCCTGACCCGTAACCCAAAGGGCGGCTATTGGTTGCTTCCCGTATGGGACTTCTTTGGCACATTGCAGCAGCAATTCGAAAAGGGAGCGGGCGACCCCGCAAACATGGACGCAAACAACGTTGCCACCGTGGATACATATGGCCTCAGTTTTCTTACCATCAACGGGATGGATGGCAGCATAATCGACCGGCGGGTGGGATATTAGCGCTTGGCTGGGATGCGGCATAGCCTGTTCCCCGGCAATGCCGTATTTCCCGCCTTGCCCGGCGGCTTTGCAGCGCTGCCTTTTCGGCCCTGCCCCTTTGCAGTTGGGCCGGGCGGACACAGCCTGTCTAGCCGGGGCCCTGCCCCTTCGTTGCCGCAGCCAAGCGGGAATATCCCTTCCCCCAGCATAAGCCCCCGCCGTCCAAATGCTAACAATTTATTTACACACCGGCAACAAATTCCCATGCAAAATATGCAACAATAAAAGAAACGGCGAAAGGAGGGCGCGCCCATGAAACGGATCCTAGCAGGGCTGCTGGGCTTGCTTGTGAGCTTTGGCGGGATGGGATGTCAGAAAACGCCGGAAAAAAGCCTGGTAGGAAATAAGGGGGAAGACGCCCTTTCCCAGGCCATTGCCGCAACGCCCGGGGCGCAGCTCCCGCTGGAGGCCCCGGCAACCTGGACGCATACGTTCGGCAGCAGCGACGGCGCTTTTTCCATCGTTATTGACGCTGCGGTGGAATTGCCGGACGCCGGCAGTTATCCCGTTGCCAAGGTTAAAAAGATAGACCTTACGGAAGCCTGGTTAAAAAACTTCCTTCAGCGACTAAGCAATGGAGGAAAGGTATACCAATTTAAAGACGAAACCGTATATACCAAATCGGAGATCGAAGAGATTTTAATCAACCTTAGGCGAGAGCTGTCCGATCCAAGCTCTGACTTGAATAGCGCGAATTTAACGGAAGAAGCGCGGGCTGCACGCGCGCAAGAAATCGAAGAAGATCTCCGGCTATGGCTGGAAGCCTACGAAGCTGCACCGGAAACCTATGCGCTCGTGGAGCAACCAATAGAATATAGTGAAGACAATGCTGGGGGGGCAGCAGTTTAGCTGTAGCTTGGATCTTGGCAAAGATACATTGGCCTATATATGGGTTTTTATATGATGCGCAGCAGGATGGATTTATTTTCCCAATGGGACAACCGCTTGTATATCACCGTCTGAACTGCAATAAGTCTACAGAATAATACCTTTTCGCTGTTACCAGATACAAGGGAATGTCTACCGAAAATGTGATTACCGTAAGACTTGTTTTGATACGGTCGGTATGCGTAGAAGAATTTTGGTCAGTAGCTGCTATCCTGCGTTTACAAAGGGCATTTAAGAGTAAATACTTTGGAATAGCTGTACGTGATGAGAAAAGGGAAAATATGGGCTGAAGGTAGCTTTGCTCCTATGACAAGAGAGCATAATTTTTTAAGAATTCGGGAACGAGGCATTCTTGCAGCAACTGAGGAATGCCTCCTGTCTGCCATGGCATTAAACCTCATGAGAATGGCTAAGGCCATCTTTTCTGCAATATATGGATATAATGTGGGCTAAGGATATGATTTCTCGGCCCATATTTCATCTTTGACAACTGCTTCGCAGTTTTACATGATCCCTTTGACGATATTCTTTCGCAAAGACTCTGACCTTCAATTATGTAGCGCTATTATGTTGTAAGGGACGGGGAGATTCTGTCACATATTGACACAATACAGGCCTACAGCGTCGACAGTCAAAGTACTTCAGCTGGTTCCTAGTAGCCTATGGCATTCGAACATAATTGGGAATTGACGTGCTACCAGGTATCCGGATGGTAGTCTGTAACGACGCGGATAGCAAAGACGCATTTTTTAGTTGACACTACCCAGCGATAGGAATATTAAAAAAAGAATTTTTACGACATCGAAGTAGGCGAATAATTTTATGGCGCAAGCCACTTAGAGAGATGTGATTATGAAGGGGATGATTCATGACTAACCTGGATGCTGCCCGTGCGGCAATGCCTGCCTATAGCCCGTGTACCCGATCCAGGTAGCCTGCCTAGGTTGTTAGAGCTTTCAAAACGGTTGCCTGTACCATTTCTAGCAATGCTTGGAGAAGGCCTCCTTTGCAAATCCTTCTGTTCGTCTGCCATTCTAGCGCCATGCCAAAGCCATTTCCGGGGTTTTTTGCAAAATCGCCTATATACCTACATAAAAAAACGCTTGTAAGGGGCGGCGGCATAGGACCCCATCGGTCCCTTTTGGCCCCATTCGCCCCGGCGCTGCGTTGGCCGGCTTTGGAAGGGGGCCTACCCTGCTTGCGGCTGCCCGCTTTGCGCTGGAACAAATGGGACCGAAATGGGCGCTGCGCTCCGGAAAGGGGCAGATCTGCGGCAGATGCGCGAAAGAGAAGGGAGGCATACCCGCTGTGGTATACCTGCCGGCGATGACCATGCAGCTGCCCCAATATGCCCCCTTCCGGGCGATGGGCTCCCATGCCGCCGCCCCGAATGGCGCCGCCTTCATTCTGCGGGTTACAGGCGTGGTTTTTTCCGGGGCATCCCGGAAAGGGAATATGGCCTCGGCGCAGGGCTGCCCGAATTGCCCTACGCCTGCTTCTGCACCCCGTTCACATCCACAATGGTATCGCCCTGCAGCAGCAGCTCGCTCACCGTGACGAATTCATACCCCTGGGCCTGGGCGGTCTCCAGAAGGGTGGGCAGGTATTCCTTGATCTTGTAGCCGTTGTTGTGGCACAGGATGATGCAGCCTGGATGCAGCTTTGGCAGCACCGTATCCAATATGGTTTGGGCGCTGCGCTCCTCCTTCCAGTCGATGGTATCCACCTTCGACACGGAATGGATGACAGGAAAAACCCAAGGAAATAAGCCAATTTCATCGTTACAAAGGCTATGCCAAGAGGCATGGTCTTTCTATTTTGAATAAGGCGCGTCAAGAGGCGGTGCAACCAGCGGAAGAGATCGGTGCGGCAACAAGGGCCGTAGGCCCCAGAGGCAAGCATGGCTTCATCCGGGCCCAGCCGGGCCGCTGGCCGGTGTCATAGATCCTATACCGCGCGCTTGCGTATCAGCCAACAGGGTTACTGCCGCACTATCCGGCGGTCTGCCGCCGCTGATATGCAGGAGCAACTTTTTACCGCACGTTCACACGGGGCGGCATGACATGTCCTTGCCTTCCTGCGTGAAATCCTTGCAGTTCCGGACTAAACCATTCTTGACAACGGCATATCGTGCAAATCTGCATATTGGAAAAACGTGATTTTTTTGGTTGTTTCAGTCGGAAAAGTGTGCATGAACGCCGTTGAAAAAATAGGAAAAATGTGCTACACTATGTACAGTCTAAAATATAGGCGGTGAGGTGCATGAAACGAAGCGCATTTTCGCAGCTCATGAAATGGAAGGACAACCCGGAACGGAAACCGCTGGTCATTCGCGGCGCTCGCCAGGTAGGAAAGACCTGGCTTATGAAAGCGTTCGGGGAGAGCTGCTATGAGAGCTATGCCTACTTCAACTTCGACGAGGAAGACGAGCTGAAATCCGTTTTTGAGACGAACAAGAATCCGCAGCGGATTATCGAGCTGCTTTCCATGATTGCCGGAGAGAAGATACTGCCCGGGGAAACCCTACTGATCTTCGATGAGGTACAGGAATGCCCGCAGGCGCTGAATGCGCTCAAATACTTCAAAGAGAGGGCGAATGATTACCATGTTGTGGCGGCCGGAAGTTTGCTTGGGACACTGCTTGCCCAGCCGAAATCCTATCCGGTAGGCATGGTCAATCTGCTCGACCTTTACCCGCTCTGCTTCGATGAATTTCTCGAAGCGACCGATCCTGCGCTCTTTGCTTATTATGAAAGCATCCGAAAAGATCAAACGATCGAAGAAATCTTTCACAACCGTCTGCTTGATGCCTACAACAACTACCTGATCATCGGCGGGATGCCGGAATGCGTCGTTTCTTGGGTGAATCACAAAGACCCGGCGGCAATATCACGGATTCAGCGAGAGCTGGTGGAAATCTATGAAAATGACTTTGGAAAGCACAACGGAAAAGTAAACAGCGGGCGCATCCTGATGGTATTCCGCAGTATTGTTTCCCAACTTGCAAAGTCCAATGAGAAGTTTATCTACGGCGCTGTCCGGCAGGGTGGCAGAGCGCGAGACTTTGAAGAGGCAATCGAATGGCTTGTTTCAGCCGGTATGCTCAACCGCATCTACAATGTCTCCAAGATTGAGCACCCGCTTTCCGCCTTTGATAAGCGTGACCAATTCAAGCTTTTCCTCTTTGATACCGGGCTGCTTAAGCATATGGCGGGTATCGACAACAGCGCCATTCTGCTGAAAGCAGATTACCAATTCAAGGGACCGTTGACGGAAAACTATATATTGCAGCAGCTTCGCGGTCAGTTTGAGGTGGAACCTCGCTATTATTCGGACAAAGCCGGTGAGATCGACTTTGTGCTGCAAAGCGGCACGGAGATTATCCCGATCGAGGCAAAAGGCGGCGAAGATAAGTCCGCGCCTTCCTTTAAGCGGTATATCACAGAGCGCCATCCCCAGCACGCCATCCGTTTTTCAAAGCGAGGGTACCGGAAGGATGGTGAAATCACGAACATCCCCCTTTACCTTGCAAGAAAGACAAAAGAGCTGCTCTGACACAAAGCCCCTCACATCCCGCGAGGGGCTTATTTTGGCTATCAGCCCTGAGATTGCTCTATGATATACTATCCTCACCGCCATCATCGATGTCCGGTGCCGGATGCGGTCGCGGCTACAGTGGATGAAGGGAAACCGGCGAGATTGCCTAAAAACCCAAGGGAATCCGGCAATTTCATCATTATAAAGGCTATGCCAAGAGGCATGGCCTTTTTGTTTGCTTTCGAAGAACACCGGCGAAACAATCGGAAAGATGGGGGAGGGAAGCCATAGCCTGTTGAGCCGATTCCAAGGCGGCCAGAAACGACGCAATTTGTAGCAAAGATGCAAGCCATGCAAAAAATCAAAGGAGGAACCCACCATGACCAAAGTCATCGCCATCGCCCATGAAAAAGGGGGCGTAGGCAAAACCACTACCACCATCAACCTAGGCATCGGCTTGGCCCGGCAAGGAAAAAACGTCTTGCTCTTGGACGCCGATCCCCAGGGCGATCTGACCAAATGCCTTGGCGTGAAAGAACCCAAGGCTCTGCGCCATACCATCGCCTCCTGTATGGATTATCTCATCGCCCATGGCGAGGAGGACTATCTTCCCGATTTTGTTTACGCCGACGCCATCCGGCAGCATGACGAAGGCGTGGATTTCATCCCCGCCAACGCCAGCCTTGCGGCCACGGAGGTGACCCTGGTAAACAGCATAAGCCGGGAAACCGTTCTGCGGCAGTATCTGAACGTTGTAAAGCAGCAATATGATTACGTCCTCATCGACTGCCGCCCCTCCCTTGGCCTTACGGTCATCAATGCCTTGACCGCCGCCGACAGCGTGATCATCCCGGTACAAGCCCATATCTTGGCCGCACAGGATATGGACGCCCTGTTCAAAACCATCGGCCGGGTACGGCGGCAGCTGAATCCGCACCTACAGGTGGACGGTATCTGCATGACCATGGTAGATGCCCGTACCAATCTGGCCCGGACTACCGCAAAGTCCATTCGGGAGAACTACGGCTCCCTGGTACGGGTGTTTCAAAGCGAGATCCCCTTTGCCATCCGGGCGGCCGAGGTGCCGGAGAAAGGCCAGAGCATCTATGCCTACGACCCCAACGGGCGGGTGGCAAAAGCATATGAAGCATTGACCAAGGAGGTGATGGCGCTTGGAAACCGGGAATACGAAAAAGCCCAGGATTACCACGCTAGATGACCTGTTCGGCATCCCCTCAGCCCCGGATGCCGGCGGGGCGCAAATACAGCAGATCGAATTGCGTAAGCTTCACGAATTTGAGGGGCATCCCTTCAAGGTGTTGGAGGATCAGGCCCTGTTGGACATGGCGAAAAGCATCCAGGAAATCGGCCAGCTTACCCCTGCCATTGCAAGGCCATTGGAGGATAGGCCCGGCGAATATGAATTGGTCTCCGGCAACCGCCGGCATCGGGCCTGCCTGCTGGCGGGCCTTACCCATATGCGGGTGATCGTCAAGGAAATGACCCGGGATGAAGCCATCATCCAGATGGTGGACGCCAATTTGCAAAGGGAACACATCCTGCCCAGCGAACGGGCTATGGCATATAAAATGAAGCTGGAAGCGATACGAAGGAGGGCCGGAAGACCTACTAAAGAAAATTCGGGCCAAGTTGGCCCGAATTTTGATAATCGCCGTTCTAACGCCATTGTTGCAGAACAGGCTGGCGAAAGCATTAAGCAAGTGCAGCGCTTCATCCGCCTAACCGCCCTCATCCCGCCCCTTTTGGACATGGTGGACAATCGAAAAATCGCCTTCAATCCAGCCGTGGAATTGTCCTATCTATCCGAGCAACAGCAATACGACCTTTGCGAAGCCATGGAGCTGTACGACTGCACCCCTTCCCTATCCCAGTCCCAGCGGCTCAAGGAGGCCGCGCGGGCCGGGAAGCTGGATAAAAACGGCATGGAGTTGGTCATGCAGGAGGAAAAGCCCAACCAAAAGGAGGTGGTCAAATTGTCCAGAGAGCGGCTGAACAAATATTTTCCCCCGGACATGCCGCCCCAGAAGATCGAAGAAACCATTGTGAAAGCCCTGGACCTGTACTACAAGCGGCTGGAACGGCATAGGCAGGAGCAGGAATACACGAGATAGCGCCCATGTGAAGCATGGGCGCTCAGGTTGTCGAAAAAGTGGCTTGCGCCACTTTTTCGAGGTTTTCATAGCTCCCTTGCGCCTACGGCGCGGCCAGGGAGCTATGCAGGGAAACCCTTGCTACGCAAGGCTTTTTGCGGATTTGCCGTACATGCCGCCAAATCCGATGAAAGCCTAAAATGACTGCGATCTTCCATTCTCCAAAGGTTTCTCGACAAGTTGAGCGCCCATGTGAAGCATGGGCGTTTTTTCGTCCCCAGGAGGCGAATATGCAGGAAACAACCATGTTTGACCAGCCGGAAACCTCCCCTTGGGGAGAAATTCAACGCTGTGTGCCCATCTGCCATGGCGTATACCAGGTGTCCACCGCAAGCCATGGCGGCGTCATGCTAACGGTTCGCCTGGCCCGGGCGCTGCTTTCATCTGAAGCGCGCGCCTGCGGGTTCCGAGACGGCCGCTATCTCTGCTTTGAGGAGGATTGCCAGGCAGCGGCCGTATTGCTGGAACTCTTGAATAAGGGGCTGCACAAGTCTCCCCAATGGTTTGCGCCAGATCAATACCGGGCAGCTTTGGAATCGACCGTAAAACGGTATTTTCCCCAATACTGGCGATCCCGTAAGGGGCTGGCCGAAGCCGAACAGGCAAAACAAATCCACATGTGGGAAGGGAGGTGATCCATTGCACTTTACAGAAGGCAAAGACCTGGAATATGAGCGGCTCATGCAGCAAAAGCCCGGCTTTGACAGGAAGCCCAACAAGCTTGTCGCGCCGAGGGGGAAACGGGGATGCCCCCGCTGCCTGCATTGGGATGCACAGGCGGAAAAATGCGGCATTGCAACCTGCTTGTATTTCCCCAGATAGCCCGCGCCAAGGGGGACGTATGCCCTTTATTCCTTCCCAACGGTCGATGTGACTTCCCCCTTCCCCCGTAACCCCTAACCCTTGATTACCAGCCGAGAAAAACAAATACCAGCCGGAAAACGAAAAACTTCACGTCCAAGCAAGCCTTGGAGGTGTTTAGGGGCCGCCATCCTGACCCAAGCCCAGGATCAGCGGCCCTGTTTTTGTTTCCGGCAGGTAAAAAGCAAAGGAGAAGCAACATGCAACGATATCGGAAAATCGTTTGTCTGGCGTTGGCCGTTCTCATGCTGCTGGGCCTTATGTCCCCGGCATTGGCGGCCAGCACGGTTATTACCAACCAGGACAACAGCTATGACTACTTCGAGTACTATGGCTCCAACGGCGAATGGAACGATCTGAACACCCCCTATCACTACGATAGCGCAGGCAACCTCGCCTACTGTATCGAGCACAAGAAGGACCCCCCTTCCTCCGGGGGCACCAGCTATTCGGATTTCGATCCCTCCGCCATCTTCTCAGGTTCCACCATCACCGGCATCCAGGCCATCCTGGATCATGGTTACCCGGTCTCTTCCGGCGGGTTAAGCAGTGCCGAAGCGCACTACGCCACCGCCAACGCCTTGCGGGCCTGGATCTACGAGAGCGCAGGCCAGGGCTATAACTTCATGGACGTAAGCCGGGGCTATGTCCGGGCCAAGGAGGGCGCGGAACAAGTGTGGAATCTATTCATGCGCCTGCTTGCCTACGGCCGCAGCGGGCAGACCACCGGCGGGGGGAGCGGCGGCGGGGAAATCATCGTATCCGCCCCTAACTTCCGGCTCACCTGGCAGCTGGTGGACGGCCGGCTCCAAACCAGCCTCACCGTCCAGGCTCCCAACGGATATACCATCCAGCCCAGCCACAGCGACGTAACCATCCAGGGCTATACCGGCGGCACGCATGATGAATTGACCATCACCGCCCCCGTAAGCCTGGGGGGCACGGACGTTTCCTTGTTCATCCAGGGCAAGGGCGGGTCAACGGGCAAAAGCGCCCTGCTGTACTGGTATGAACCGGAATCCTCCAGCAGCAGGCAGCGGGTCGTTGCGGTGGAGATGGCCGCAGGCGGTGCGCCGGATAGCGGCTATGTGTACATCACCGGCGGGTTTTTCGACCTGACGGTAAGAAAGACGGACAATTATACCAACGCGGCCCTGGATGGCGCGGTGTTCCAGCTTTCCCAGGGCGGCAACCCCATCTGCCTTACCGAGACCGGCCCAGGGCAATATACCCCCGGCGGCAGCGCCAACACCTTTACCACCAGCGGCGGCAGGGCATATATCAGCGGCCTGCCCGGGGGCAGCTATACCTTGACCGAGGTCTCCCCGCCCCATGGGGGATATGTGGGCATGCGCCCCACCAACATAGATTTGACGGGGAACGGCACGGTGGACATAGAAAACGCACCCACCCAGGTAAACGTGGTAAAGACCAACGGCTTGACCCAAGCGCCCATGCCTGGCGTGACCTTTACGCTCACGAATGAACAGGGCGAGCCGGTGCTCCTTTCCAAACACCAGGACGGCACCTACCGGCCGGACAGCGAAGGCGCGGACGGATTCACCGTGGACGCGGACGGCAAAGCCACCATCCTCTATCTGCCGGCGGGTACATATACCATCCACGAACCCAATGCCGAAGGATTCGCCCAATTGGGCAGCGATACCTTCACCCTTTCCGAGATCACCAACATCCAGGCGGTGAACGAACCCCTTTGCATGATCGTAACCAAGGTGGACAGCTTCACCGGGGAATCCCTCCCGGGCGTCCCCTTCACCCTGCTGGATGAAGCCGGCAAGGCGCTGCAATTCACCAAGCAGGCGGATGGTGTTTATCACTACGACCCGGCGGGCACGGCAGGCTTTGAGACCGGCGCGGAGGGTACCGCCACCCTCTACTATGTTCCCGCAGGCGCCTATACCTTGCGGGAAACGGGGGACATGGGCTTAGGATATGCGAAGCCCCAGGATGTTTCCATCACCATTACAAGGGAAAACGGCGTGCGCAACCCGCTGGCGGTGCGCTTCCAGAACAACCCGACCACCCTGGAATTCACCAAAGCGGACGCGGTCACCAAAGAACCGCTGGATGGCGGCGTCTTCCGGCTGCTGGACGAAGGCGGCGAGGCGGTTCTGCTCAAGGAGCTGGAGCCGGGCAGCTACCGGCCGGACGAGGAGGGGCAGAGCACCTTCACCACCCAGGATGGCGAAGCGGTATTCCGGTACTTACCGCCCCAGGCATATACCATTGAGGAGGTGGAAGCGCCTGCGGGGTATACCAAGGATACCCCCAAATCCGTAACCGTCACGGCGCAAAACGATGTATCAAACGCAGCAAAGCTCAGTATGCAGGACTACGCCCTGACCCTAACCTTCGATAAAACGGACGGGCTGACGGACAAACCCCTGGACGGCTGTACCTTCGTCCTCAAGGACAGCGAAGGGGAGACCGTGCCCTTAATCAAAGTAAAAAACGGCGTATATAAGCCGGATGCAGATGGGGAGGCCGCCTTCACCACCTATGAAGGCAGCGCATCCATCACCCAGATCCAGCCGGGCCAATATACCATCTGCGAAGAGACCCCGGCGGAGGGTTACACCAAGGCGGCGGATATCGCCGTTACGGTTTCCCAAACCCACATCGCCGCCAGCCCCGCCGCTGCCGGCATGAAAAACGGGGTCACCGCCATTTCGCTAAACAAGGTAGACGCACAAAGCGGCAGCCCTATCGGCGGGGCGGTGTTCCGGCTGTTGGACGAGGCAGGCGAACCGGTAACGCTCTCCACCATAGCGGGCAAGCCTGGCTGGATGCGGCCGGACCGGGGCGGCAGCGAAACCTTTACCATCCCGGAAACCGGCCTGACCCTTGCCTACCTGCCCCGGGGGGAATATGAATTGGCGGAGGCAAGCCCCGCCCCCGGCTATGCGCCGCCAGCAGAAAACGTTTCCCTATCCGTGACGGACAGCACCACAACGGCAGCCCCCGGCGAAGCCACGCTGTCCAACGAGCCGCTGGCCGTAGAGGTGACGAAAACCGACGCCTTAAACGGAGCCCCGCTTCCCGGCGTACAGTTCAAGGTGCTGGATGAAACCGGCGAAGCGCTGCTGTTTACAAAAACAGCGGAGGGGGTATACCGGGTGGATCCGGACGGCGCAGCCCTGTTTCAAACCGGGCCGGATGGCAAGGCAATGCTGCTTGCTGTTCCTGCAGGGGACTATACCCTGGTGGAAACAGGGAATGCCGGCTTTGGCAAGGTGGAGCCGGTGCCCTTTACGGTAACGAATGCGAATACCCACGAGACGCCCGTGGCAATCGGCGTAGAAAACCAGCCTCTTGCTTTGGAAGTCTATAAGGTGGATAAAGAGAGCCAGGTCCCCCTTGGAGGGGTCCCCTTTAAGCTATTCAATGGCGAGGGTGCGCCTCTTTGCTTTGCGCTAGGCGACGACGGTATCTATCGGGTTTCCGCAGAGGGGGATGCAATTTTTCTGACGGACGATATGGGCAAGGCAACGTTGCTGTATGTACCAGAGGGCATACTTACGCTGGAGGAGCAGCCCCATTCCGGATATGGTGTAGCCTCCCCGGTGAGCGTTACCATCTCCGAGGAAAATATCCTGGCGCTGCCCAAGGCTGTGACCGTAGAGAATGAACCTCTTGCGGTGGAGATCTATAAGGAGGATGCTTTTACCGGAGCGCCCATGGCCGCCTCCTTTACGCTGCTGGACGGGACGGGCAAGACCATACCGCTGGCCCGCATGTCGGATGGCGCTTACCGCCCGGCGGATACGGTATCGGAGGCCGCAAAGGCCGAGGAAAGGGCGGAAGCAGACGGAACCCAGGCTGCGCCCACCCTTGTAGAAAAGGTAAACGCCTTGACCCTGGACGCCAAGACCGGCAAGGCCCGCATCGAGTATCTTACGGAGGGCACTTATCAGCTGGTGGAGGACCCGGTTTCTGGCTATATGGCCCTGTCCGGGATTGAATTCACCTTGCAGAACCAGCACACCAAGACCTTGCCCCTGCAATGCACCGTGTCCAATCTCCCTACCCGTTTCTTGCTGGAAAAGCAGGATGGGGCAACCAAGCAGCCCCTACAAAGCGCCAAATTCAAGCTGACGGATGAAAATGGGAAGGCGATAAAGCTGATGCAGCAGGAAGATGGCACCTACCGGCCTGCCCAGGAAGGGGAAACCGGCATTGAGATTTTGGAGCTTACCAATGAGAATGCCCAGGCCATAATCTGTTATTTACCTGCCGGGAAGGTGACGGTAACAGAGGTGGAAGGGCCCGTTGGCTACAGTATAGCCCCGCCCATCACCACGGAGGTGGGAACGGAAATTGTACTGCATACCGCCGTCCAGGCGCAAAAGGAAGATGCAACGGCACCTCCTCTCGCGGAAACTTCCCTGGCGGTGGTGGACTTACCCCTTGCGTTGAAGATCAGCAAGGTACACAGCAAGACGCACAAGCCCCTTCCCGGAGCAGGCTTCCAGCTGAAATCGGAGTCCGCTCTTTCCACGCCGCTGACCTTCACCCTGCGGGACGGCGTCTATTGGTATGACCCAGATGGCAGCGTCACCACCATAGAGGCGGCTGGGGATACCTGCGAAGCCCTTCTATACGGCCTCCCTGTCGGGAAATACCAGCTGGAGGAGACCGTGGTTCCCGAGCATTTCTTCCCTGCGCCCCCGGTGGCGGTGGAGATCACCCTGGAAACCACCAGCGAAACCCCAAGGGAAGTGGTGGTCACCAACACCCCCCAGGTGAAGCTGGGCATTGACGCCGATAAATTCAACGTGGTGATCGCCATGGCCCTGACCCTGCTCATTGGCGGCGGCGTGGGAATTGCTGTTCTGGTGCGGTATAGAAGGAAGCGGTAACGCGCCTGGGGGTTGAAGGAGTCCCTATATCCCAGCGGAATCTTCATAACCTTTGCCTAAGGTTATCCGCTGGGTTTTATATCGCCTCGCAAATTCGGTTTGCATTTTTATGTGGCTTACCATGGTTCTTTTGAAACCGCGGTATAATTATGATATAATAAGGCCACAAGGAGGTGTAGCTATGCCGCGCATTATTCCGATCCGGGATTTAAAGAATACCGCCGCCATCTACGAGATGTGCAGCTCGTCCAAAGAGCCGATTTTTATTACCAAAAACGGATATGGCAAGATGGTCCTTATGAGCATGGAGGCATATGAGGAACGGCTGCTCATGCAGGATGTATATGCAAAGCTTGCCGAAGCTGAGGGCGAGGTCCATGCAGGCAAAACGATAGATGCCCGAGCGGCTTTACAGGAATTGAGGGCCAAGCATGGGGTATAAGATTAGGGTGACGCCCCTAGGGGCCAAAGACCTAGAGGAAATCGTGACGTACATGGCCCAGGAACTGGATAGCGCCGATGGAGCAATGGAAGCCGAGCATAGATTCCGATAAATTCAATATGGTGATCACCATGGCCCTGACCTTGTGCCCTTGACAGCGGCATGGGCATTGCTGTGCTGGTGCGGCACAGAAGGAAGCGGTAAGGGTGCTGGGTGTTATTCTAAAGCTATTAGCATTGAAAAACTATCATAATTATGATAAAATTATGATAGCCTAAAAATGGAGGTGATCTATGTGCCGCTGATTCGACCGGTTTCGGACTTAAGAAACCATTTTTCAGAAATCTCAAATCAAGTACACGAAACCCAGCGACCTGTTTTCTTGACCAAAAACGGATATGCCGACATGGTGGTGATGAGCTGCGAAGCCTATGAACAGATGCAGTTTGAAAGCGAGGTGTATTGCAAGCTGCGAGAGGCTGAAATGGAAGCTGGTTCTACCGGACGGCGATTCTCCCATAAGGAGGTTTTTTCCGAATTGAGAAAGCAGCTTGAAGGCGCGTCTGCTTATGAATAAGCCATATCGGCTGCTGTATTTGCCAGCAGCACGAAAAGATATTTACGACCTTATGCTGTATATTGCAAACCAGCTCCATGCTCCTGCGTCCGCGTTGCGAATCCTTGCGGCCATGGAAACAGCCATCCAACGCCTCGGCGAATTTCCCTATGCGTTTCCCGTATACCGAACCATGAAACCTTTGGCGACGGAATATCGTATGCTACCAGTGGAAGGGTACAATGTGTTCTATACCGTGTTGGAAAAAGAAAGGGTTGTTGAAATTCATAGGGTTGTGTATGCAAAACGGAACTTGACCAAACAGCTTTAAACAAAACTCTTTAAGAAAACGCCGGAAAAACCGGCGTTTTCTGTTTGCAAAAAATATCTGCTGATTCCGCTCATTCATATAAGGGGACCACCTTTCCGGGATGGATCATGGCCTCCTGCGGAAGCGGCGCATGGAGCACGTCTACGGCAACGCCAAGCTGTGCTTCCAAGTCCTGCTGCAATGCGGCCAAGGTAAGCAATGATACTGCCGGTTCTCTGAACTCCACCAGTAGATCAATATCGCTGGCAGCGGTTTGCCGTCCCTCCGCATAGGAGCCAAAAAGGGATACTTTTTTTATGGAATAGCGGGGCGCTACCGCTAAAATTCCGCAGCGGATATCTTCCAATCCCGGCACGTCCATCACCTCCCTATACCTTGATTATACCCTGCTTCTTAAGAAACAGAAACCATTTTCGCTTAGAAAGGATTATCCTATGGATCAATTAGACAGACGCACAAAATTGCTGATCGTGGGCGGGGTTTGCCTGCTGCTGGTGATCGGGATCATCGTGCTGGCAGTATCCTGCAATGCAGCCCGGCAAAAGGAGCCGGAACCCACGCCTGTGGTAGATATTAACCCAATACCGGAAAGCACGCCTGCGCCAACCCAAAGCCTTGCCCCCACCGTTACACCCAGCCCTACGCCGGAGGCGGTAGCGGCTCCGGCGCTTCCCACAGCCTCCCCTGCCCCCACGCCGGAAGCAGCTGCGCCCACAGCTAAACCCGCCGTGACAACCCCGAAGCTGCCAAACAGCAGCAGTGGGTCAAACACCGCGGCTACAAACAGCACCAAGCCCAACAGCACCGCCCCTTCGGAGCAAACCAAAGCGCCTGCCACCCCTGTATTCGACTTCGGCCTGCCCGCCGCAGCCAGCGTGGGGGCCCAGGTGGTGGTGAATCCAGCCTCCCGCAATGTGACCCAGGTAAGCTGGACCGTTGGCAAGACCGGGCTTTTCGGCATCCCCACCGGCGGGACTTATCAGGGAACCCTAAACGCCAACGGCGGCAGCATTGTCTTTGACGCCCCGGGAACCTATACCCTCACCGCCACGGCAAAGAGCAGCGCCGGGGAAACCGTCACCGTATCCCAGGATATTGAGATCCTGCCGGTGGGAAAATTCGGCTTTGGCCTGCCCAAGACCGCTTACACGGATACCGTGGTAGATGTGGAAGTGCTGGGCGGTATAGAGGGCAGCGTCACATGGCGCGTTCAGAAGGATGGTCAAGAAATGCCCCTTGCGGAAGCCTTTGCCGGAACGCTGACGGACACAGGCGGTTTTATCACCTTCCGGGAGGAAGGAATCTACACCCTGACAGGCCAAATCGACGGCGGGAAATCCTATGGGGCGGATATCGCCGTATATCCCCTTATGGAAATCCCCTTCACCGTGCCTGCCACCACCTACCGGAATACCGAAATATCGGTGGAAATGGGCGAAGCCGATCTCCAGGGACAATCCATCCAATGGAGCGTGAAGCAGAATGGCAGGGATGCGGAATACGCCGGAACTCTAACGGATGCAGGCGGCTCGATCTCCTTTGCCAGCCTGGGGGACTATCAGATCACCGCCAGCGCAGCGGATACCTATACCGGCCGGGTATTTTCCCAAACCAGGCAGATCCGGGTTGTCAACCGGCGGCCCAATGCGCCAGAGGGTACAGCCGTCGTTACCGCGCAGCGCAGCAACGGCAAGGTGCTGGTGGAATTTGCAGCCACGGCCACCGACCCGGACAGGGATGAAGTGACGCTGGAATGGATGGGCCGGGGAGATGATTACTTCGGCGTGGGCGTTCATACCGTTCGCGTCCGGGCCCGGGACAGCGTGGGCGACGATTCTGCCTGGACGCCCGTAGCCTTTGAGGTGCCCAACGCGCCCCCGGACGCCCCCGTAGGCACTGCCACCATTCACCGGGATCAGGTGGCAAACCGAAAAGCCTTTGTCACCTTTACGGCCACCGCCACCGACCCGGACAACGATCCGGTGACATATGAATGGGATGGCCGGACGGCAGATGATTATTATCCCCTTGGCAGCCATACCGTCCGGGTTCGGGCCAGGGATAGCTTCGGCGCATACAGCCCCTGGACACAGGTGCCTTTTACCATCTCCAACCAGCCCCCAGAACGGCCTACCATCCTTCGCACGCCTTCCGCGCCCTTCATCCTACCGGGGAATACCGTCACCATCACCGCCAACGCCCTTGACCCAGATGGGGATGCGGTGGAATACGTTTGGGAAAACCGGCCCAGTGAAACCTACGCCTATCCCGAGGGTAGGCAAATCGTAAAGGTATATGCGGTAGATGCATTCGGCGCGCAAAGCCCGGCCAAGCGCATCATGTTCCTCATGGGCGATCCCAACCGGGCGGGCAACCTAATGCTCACCGGGCCGGACAGCAGCCTGTTTGAGCCGGGCATTGAGGATGCCACCCTCATTTACTATAAATTTGTAGTGCCGCCCGTATCCGGCCATTATGGCCAGGACTTTGGCCGGGTGCGAGGATACAACCGCTTGACGGGGCAATGGGATCAGCTGGACTATGGAACCACCAGCAACGGCATCTCCTTTGAACGAAACCTGGAGGCGGGGGTGTATACAAAGCTAGACCTGTATTACTATACCAATCACGATTGCATGTATAACAAGAGCAACATCACCTACATCGCCCTCTTCGAGTTTGACGAGCTGGAGGAGGAATGACGCACCGGGGAAAGGGCGCTGTGCCGCCCTTTCCTCTAACCAGAAAACAGGAGAAACATATGCAAATCAATCAAGGATACAGAATTATAGAGCGCTTCCCCATAGGGGGAAAGGGCTTTGGTCTGGGGTATAATCCGGACGCCCCCAATCCATATGTGACATGGCAATATCGGGCAGATGACCCAGAGCATTATTTCTGGGGGCATTATTACAATGAAAAAGAAGCGGCGTATCAAGACTATCTGGATCGCATTGAGCAGGAAGCAGAACAATACCAAACCATAACGGGCAGTCCCTTCCCGCTCCCCAAGCTGTGCCTTACCATCCAGCCCAGCACCGGCGATATAGTAAATATCACCCGTGGGATCAAAGGCTATTATCCCTCCGACTGGAACCAACCGGGGAACAGAACGTATAATCGTGAAGCCGCCGAAAATGCAAATCAGCAGCTGGGCGTAACCAAGGCGCAGGAAGCTGCCATGCTGGCAGGCAGTATGTTTGGCTGGGATTGTCCGGCAGCGCATCCGCAGCTATATGACGCCCAGGGGAAATTGCGCGTTCCCAATGGAAAAGAGCACCCACAGGAAAGGGGGCGCTGATGGATAAAAGATCGTTTCTGCGGCCAGGGAACGGCGTATGGATGTTGCGCGACGAGATAAACAGTAGGAGGCCCAAATGACCAGGAAAGCAAACGCCATATCCACATTGGCCCGGGAGACCATGGCGCGGATCGTGGGCAGCCCGGCAGAATGGGAATCGTTCCTTCGATCCGCCGCGCGGATGTACAAATACGCCTTCCCAGAACAGGTTCTCATCTATGCCCAGCGCCCAAACGCCACCGCCTGCGCCACGCTGGAGCAGTGGAACCGGTGCCGCTACCGCCGCTGGGTCAAGCCGGGGGCCGTGGGCATCGCCCTCCTGGAGGATACAGGCCCGCAGCTTGGGCTGAAATATGTATTCGACCTTTCCGATACCCGGCAAACCCCATACAGCCAGCCCTTTTTCACCTGGGCATACCGGCCGGAATATGAAGAAGCGGTGCTGGAGAGCCTGGAAAACCACTTTGGCGAAGTGGAGGGGACAGGGTTTTCGCGCCGGCTCCATGCCATCGTCGGGAACCTGGTGGAAGATAACGCGGCGGAATACGCCGCAGCCCTCCAGGGGATTGCAGCGGACAGCCACCTGGGGGATACCGATCCGCCGGTTCTCTTGGAGCTGCTAAAGCTGGCCGCAGCTCCCAGCGTGGAATATATGATCCTTTGCCGTCTGGGCCTTCCCGCAGCGCCTATCGGGGAAGGGGACATGCAGGCGGTTACCTTATTTAATACGCAGGAAACAGCCGCCCAACTGGGCGCGGTTGTAAGCGATATAGCAAAGATGGCCCTTGGCCAGATCGAGCGGACGGTGAAGTCCATAGAAAAAGAGGCCGGCACATTTGCAAAATCCGAACGGGTAACGGAAAATGAACTGGAAGAAGAAATCAAAAGGAGTGTGGGATATGGAACTGACATACCGGCAGGAGGCCAATTACCGGATTCCCGACTTGACGTTGGAACAGGAGCAGGAAGCGCCGGGCAAGTACGGGATGCTGCGCAAGCGGTACCTGAAGGAGCACCGGAAGGGGACATACGCAGGGTTATTGCTGAACGGGACGCTGCAAGCCCATCTCTTGGAGGTGGATCGGGCAGTCCGGGCCCAGGTGGAACAGACCATGCAGGAGCTGGCCAAGGCCGAGGGGGTGCGCGAGGAACAGAAAGCCCAAGACCCGCTGGCATGGACCGCCCGGATGAACAACATCCGCCAGCGGGCCGAGGAGCTGGCCATGGAGCTGATCTACAGCTAGAAGAAACCAATGAAAGGCCGGAGGCTTTGAAAAGCCCCGGCCTTTCTCTTTCCGCCCTGGCAGGGGTAGAGGAACAGATGGCCAACATCCTGGCAGCGGAGCACCCCGGCCCCTTTGCCATCCATCAAGGGGAGATCGATCATGTGCTGCGCCGGGGCAGCGGATTCCAAAATGGCAAGCTCCGCATTTTCCTATACTACCAGCAAACGCATCCCTTGCAGGAGCGGGCTGCGTTTCTTAAAAAGGAATACGGCATAGGGGGCGGCTCCCACGTCTTTACCAATGGCCGAAAGGGGAATATCTGGTACGACGGCAAGGGCCTATGCATCAGCCAGGACAGCGGCAGCGCCTTTTCCAACCCGGATTGGCGCATATCCTGGCGCAAGGCCGCCCAGCGGATCGGGGAACTGATCGCCCAGGGCCAATATCTGACGGAAGGGGAACAGGCCCAGCTTGCGCAATATCAGGAGGCGCAACCCATAGACCGGCCCCAAACTTCACTGGAAACCATGGTCCTTGCGCAGGAGGAGCGCAGCCGTCAGCCGGGAGAATACCGGCTTTCCTTGGGGGATACGGTATTCCTCCATGGGCAGGCGCACGTCATTCTTTCCATGGCGGGGGAGCTGGTAGAACTGACGGACCCTCAATATCCTCTCTTAACCGTGTCCTATCCGCAGGAACAGTTTATTCGCCTGGTGGGGCAGGACAAGCGAAATGACCGCCTGCTTGCGCCGGAACAGCGAAATGACCTCGGCATTCGTCCCGACGCCCTTTCTCCAGAACAGGTTTCCCCGGCTTTAGACGGCCCGGCGCCGGATTCCAAGCAGAAACGCACCCCGAAAACAACGGCCGCGCGGAATTTTGATAGGCTCATGGCCCTTGCGCCCGAGCTTCTCACCGGGGAGGCATTCTATCTGCGCTTCACTGCCGGGGACGCCTTTATGCCCCTTTCCATGGACTATCTTGGGGAGAATCGAATTTCTATATCCCATACCTATTTGCAAAACGGCGATCTCATGGCTGATCCGGATATGGAATTCGTATTCGATTTGGAAAACAAGACCCTTTCTGCCCGCACCTTTCAGCAGGATGGGATCGGCCTATATCAAACCGTTGAGAACCAGCAGGGCGAAGTCGATAATCCGGATTTAGAACGCCAACTCAACAGCTTTGCCCGCCAATGGTTCGACAATATTCAAAGCCAGGATTACCGGCGTCAGCGTATGCATGTACGCTATCACGAGGTGGATTTTGAGGCCATCTATGGCCAGGAAGGACAAATTGTCTCCTTTGGAGGTTGGGATCGGGATGGCGGCCAGCCCCATGACGAATGGTTTGCAGCTGTTCGCGGATACGCCAAAGAACACGGTATTCTATATTCCCTGGGCTATGGTTCCCTGGGCAACGGGACCACCGTTTGGAACATATTGGAGGAAGCCGGCCATGATTACCGCACCATCGCCCACATTGGGACGGATGGCTTAGTGCAGACATATTCGCCGTTGCCGGACTATATCCTAGCGGAAATCCAACGGGTAGCCCAAGCGGAACAGCAGCGGGCGCAACAGAATCCCCCCGTCCCATTCCCCGCATCCAGCGCCGAGGAAGCCACGGAGGAACAACCGGCGGGGAAACCGGAACGTCAATCGGAACCCATAGCCATCTATCCTGCACAACAGAACAACCTGCCCTTTGACGTGGTAGTGGAACGGCTGCATATCCCGGATGGGAAACCGGATAGGCCGCCAACCCTAGATTACCGAATCACCGACGACGCCCTGGGCCATGGCGGGCCCAAGGCAAAATTCCGCATGAACCTGGAGGCTATCCGCACCCTGGGCAAGATCGAAGGGGAAAACCGCCGCGCAACCCAGCAAGAGCAGGCGGTGTTGGCCAAATATGTGGGCTGGGGCGGCATCCCCCAGGCGTTCGACCCCAACAACAGCGCCTGGGCCAGTGAATATGCGGAGTTAAAGGCGGCATTGACCGAAACGGAGTACGAATCCGCCCGGGCATCCACGCTGAACGCCCACTATACCTCCCCCATTGTCATTAAGGCCGTATACCAGGCCATAGAAAATTTGGGCTTCCAGCGGGGCAATATTCTGGAGCCATCCTGCGGCATCGGGAATTTTTTCGGCCTGCTGCCGGAGCAAATGGCAGGCAGCAAGCGTTACGGCGTGGAGCTTGACGCCATCACCGGCCGCATCGCCCGGCAGCTCTATCAGAATGCGGATATCCAGATCAAAGGCTTCGAGGACGCGGACTACCCGGACAATTTCTTCGACCTGGCCATCGGCAATGTGCCCTTCGGCAACTACGGCGTTTCGGATCAGCGGTACGATAAGTATAAATTCCACATCCACGATTATTTTTTCGGTGCGACTCGTTCCTAAGTGAAAAGCTTAGGTGCAAATTTGAAAGTGAGGTGAGACAGAATATTTGCAAACTAACAATTCGATTGGTGGAATGATGGAGTAACGCCCTGAAACGCCAACCTTAATACTCCGACTGGCTCTGCTCAAAAAGCAGATGTTCAGAAGCTCGGTGAAGTCGGCAGAGAGCTACCGTCTTACAGTCATGAAAACAACTGTAACGAAAGCTGTCCAGAGGTGGATGGTGTAGCCTATATGCCGGAGGTCTACAAAGTATCTATGGTGAGAATGACTGTAAAAGGTCTGACGAATCCTCGAATGTAAGGGTCTATAAGTAGGCTGTATAGAAATGTGCA